>ERZ808278.18-NODE-18-length-155713-cov-7.169320_pt1 | contig 155713 bp, 281 predicted proteins | sample MGYA00521239_ERZ808278 | MGnify/ENA primary metagenome ERZ808278 (study PRJEB31516, sample SAMN03275600) | gut metagenome | biome: mammalia-associated habitat; material: feces | host: Papio cynocephalus | place: Kenya | collected 2012-07-17 ...
CCGAAGTCCATCCTGTTTAATTAATAATTTATTTTTAACTACTACATATACTTTTTAATAAGATATCGAAATATCATTTAACTCATCATGCCAATTTAAATATTCTTGACTATTTTCCAAATGGATTAAATGAGTTAAATTGTCAATAGTCTAACAGAGATGTATACTCTATTCATAAAGTTGTTTAAGATATTCTTGCATATTCATATACTTTAATAATTTTTTTTAAATTATCTAAATTATCATATATAGACCTGATCACATTCCCTGTTTTTCTATTTTTAAAATAATAATATTTTAAATTTTTGTCATAATCTTTAAGATTTACTTTAATCCATCTATCTAAAATATCTTCAGCAGATTGAACATTGCCACTATAATCTAATTGATAAAGAATCTCATTAATGTTTTTATTCTTTATACTCTTCTTTAAATTAGTAGTTTTGTAAATCTTATTATTAATTCTGTAAATTGCTATAATCATATTATAGAAGCCCTGGTAGGAATCGAACCCACTCCGCCGCCCTCAGAAGGCTATATTGATTTAGAGTCAACCCGTGCAACCATACACCACAGAGCCTTAATCTATTAAAGAGTTTCTAGAAGATTCTGATAATCTTTAATGTGTTTCTTTATCAAATTTACTACTAAATTTTTAAACAAACAAATTTTCTCTTCAGTAATATCTTCTGTAAATTCTTTCATATTCTCAATTTGTTCACAAGCTTCAACAAAGACATCGTCTGGTAATTTATCACACCACTTTTTAAAATCTTCTGCTAAATCATTGTGAGTTAATGTAATACTAATTGAATCACCATTTTCTTTCAATTCAATTTTTAAACCATCTATATCAAATATCTGATTACCATTTTCAGATACTACTGGCTTTGCATTTGCAAGCTCAGTTGCTAATTTTTCTAAAAGTTCTATCATATTTATTAATTTATTATTGATTACAAAATTAATTTATTAGTTCAGAATTAAATAACCAAATGTTAATAATTCTTAATTAAAAAATTATTTATTTTATTTTTTTAAAGTTCATATTTATAATCCCCCCCTATATTTAATTCCGAACTTATAAATATAATTTAAAAATTTTATTTGGACAAAAAATATTTTATAAACAAAATTAATAACCCTGTATTAATAATATAGTTTTTAGAATTTTAAAAATTATTTAATTCTGAAAAAATTATTTAATTCTGAAAGCAGGAGTAGATCATATCATCAGCCCCCCTGGGGCATCGATATGGGAAATCATAACGAGCATGTCAATATACCTTTCGATAAATTCATAGCGAAAACGTACAGCGAAGAGTGTTGTACGTGCTCTCGCCAACAGCTCCTAATACCAAAGTAGGGGGCGCAGGTTGTTGGCGTAGTAGAATTTGCGCTCTCTACCGTGACCGCATGGCACAAATCTACGCAGGCGAGTTCGTTAAAAGACTCGCAAGCGCAGGCGTACCAACGGCAGAAGGCACATTCTCGCTCGACGAGAACAGTCTAAACACCTACTATTTCGATAGTCAGGTGGACGCAAGCGGTAACCCCAAGAAGCGCACAGACGGCAAAGGCGTTTATCAGCCAACGCTGTGGTGTAAACTTGGGGAGCAACTCATTTGTCTGCACAAATTAGCGAATACGCTAAATTTGGCAGACGGAGGGTTGCGCACACTTGCGTCAGGCAGTGCCGCAAACGACCTCATAAGCTGGCTCAAAACCAGTGAGGGCACCAGAGCCGAATTGCAAGCGGACTTCAAGACAAAGTTCGCAGGCAAGAAGGTGAAGGTGGTCTTTGAGGTCGTTCAATGCCGTGCGTTCCTTAAAGCCAATAACGATTACGCGAAACGCGCTTTCGTTATGGAGTGGGTGAACGCATAAGGTACACCGCGCCGCCGCTTCGGCTGAATAATAGTAACCGAAGCGAAGTGTCCGAATGGGGGGGGGCTATGACAACAGCAAAAACTATGCCCCTTAATTTAAAATTCACACAACAATGAATTTTAAAGAATTAAAAGTAGCCGTAACGTTAATATATTGCGGCTACTTTATGAATCCATGCCACCGAACTCATGAGGCATGGAATTTTCGATGGTGGGTTCGAAAAAAGCTCTTCCCAAAGTAGAGTGGGCTTGATATAAAATAAAGGGTTAACTTGTTCCGAAAGGAATGAGTTAACCCTTTATTTTTTCTCAATTGCAAACCATAGTTAAAAATTTGTTGACGTTAAATTTAGTTAAATGTCTTTCTCAATTGCAAACCATAGTTAATGCCTTTACTCACAATAAACTCTAAGTCGTTTTATCTAATTGACCGCACTATAACACCCACAAATACACAAACTACAAAATTCTTTAATTACACACGAATTGTTAATAATAGTTAAATGAGACCCTAACGAGCAGGTTATATTTAATTCATAACGAGCAGGGTGTATACCTTGCGATAGCATCGTAGCGAAGTGAGCGCGGATAAATACTCACATATGTATAATTAAAAAATAATTAGATCATGGCAACAGTAGCTAAAGAGATTGAAATTGCTCGTAAACAAGAGAATACGAGCGTGGTTGTTGGCTTTACAGCCAAAACATTCATCAAAGGTGATGAAAATGTCTCCTTTGAAAAAGGAGACACATTCACTATGCCAAGTGAATACAACCAGGTGTTTCATCAACAAATCGGCAAGTATTTTGCCGAATACATCATTGTTGATGTAAACGGTGTTGGTAAGAGATTGTACACTAGTGCATTTTACAAGAATGTACGTGTGTACGATAAAGATTGTCTTGCAACAGGACAATCTGTATCTGCTTCTGGCACAGCGGTAGCTGAGTTTCAGAAGTATGACACCGTTGCGTCTGGTATGCAAGCTCTTGCTGGTAAGACTCTCAGGGTTGAAAATATCCAGAGGGTAACAACCAAACGATTTGGACAAATGGAAATAATGTCAACACCAGTAATGACAATTGACATTGTAGAAGATAAGGTTGAAGAAACTCAGCCGTAAAGATTAACTGTGTTGCTCTGAGTTGATAAAACTTGGAGCAACATGGTTAAAAATGAGCACTCAACCTCGCCCACGATTCTTGTCTTTCCGTTTATTCCAAATTTTTAATTGTTAAAAACAAGATGTATAACTACGTCTTATTTTTAACAATTTTTACCTTTTTAGTTATTTAGGTTAAACTAAAATTTATTTTCCCGTAAATCGAGAATTAAAATATAAAATTTCGTCATCCAGGAGACGTTAAAATTCACATTGATGAAACACAGAGAGAAACTACTATTTTAGTAATGGCTCTGTGTCTGTGAAAAAAACAACAAAGTAATATGAAAATAGTAAAAACGACCCATTGTAGGGGTCAAGAAAAAACAACTGATTTTGTGTGGTTCGAGAGTGAAGACATCGAACTCATTAAAAAGAAGTTAGCCCGTCTTGGGCAGTTTTTACAGAAGGGCTGTCCGAAAATAGTTATTGGGTACGCATTAGTATCCAATAACTATTAAAACATATTCATCTACGACATTGCGTAGATGAAGGGCCACAGAAGCGTATGAGCACAGACTTGTACGCTTCTGTGTTTTTAGTATGTTGTAATAGCGAAAATAAGATAGCTATATGCATCAAACGTATACGAGTTACCTCACTCATTAATAATTTAAAAGAGGTCTTATTTCAGAGCAGTACATCTATAGTATATCTAAAAGGTACAGATTGCTCGGGTGGTAAGTTTCACACCCACAAACAAAAAGAAACTTGAAGTAGCCCTACTTCTATATTAGGATGATTATAGAAATCATCAGTTGGTTCTTGTTCCAATCGTCTACCAAATTAAAAAAAGACAGCTCCCTTATTGCTGGATAAACTATATAAGAAGTATTTTTACTTTGAAATTAGTATAACGGATAAGGGGAAGGCGACTAGCTGGTAGGAAAGCACCCTTTAAAGGCAGGGAGGACGGTTCAAATCCGGGAGTCGTAACTATAAAACAATTTAATTAACAACTTATCCCACGACATTGTGGGATATAAAAACAAAAAAAACAATGAAAAATTTCGGAAATCTTATGATGGCTGTATTAGTCATCATTGCACTTACAATGGCCTTCACTTTTTACAATAAGGCTAATAAGTACCATTCAGAGTCTCTTCAATATAAAGAGGCTGCTGAATTTTATTCACAGAAGTCTGATAAATATCAGAAATTATGTGATAAAGTTTTCCTCTCTACAGTAGAGGAAGTGTCTAATGAAGAGATTCTCAATTATGTAGATTCTCTTTCAGCTCTCAACAGCGAGAGCTGTCCAGTAGCAGTAACTCTTAATAAATAAATAATTATGTTAAGAATTATTGGAACATTCTTGTATGCTACTATAGCAATAATCTTAGTGGTTGTTGCTATAGTAGCAGACAATTGTTACAGTAGCGGAATTGCTATTGTAATAAGTTTAGCAGCATTATTTGCTGCAATTTTGTGCTTCACTTCAATAATTGAAGAAGAAAATGAGAAGAAGATTTAACGCACAGAGGATTTGTAGCTCAGAGGGCTATGAATCCTCTATTCGTGCTCATCGTAATGATTTAGCACGAAATCACAACAGTAAAACTATAGTAGAAATCTCTAAGACGATTATTGTTAAAAAGAGATATTATACTAAGGTGTTTGGTAAAATCACATACATCAAAGAATCTGAACTTTCCATGTATGAGGGTTTCACAATTTATACATACTAATAGAAATACAAATAAGTTGTATGTTGCTTAAAAACATTATAGCAGCATATAATAAAGAGTATGAGGTATCTCTTAAAGAAGAAGATATTGAATATCTTATTCTAGATATCCCAACTGTTATCATAAATGGTAAAAGAGTAAGTTGGGAATCTATCAAATTAAATTAGTATTCATCAAAGCAGGGAGCGATATTGCTCTCTGCTTAAAACATTTAAAACAATGAAAGAAGAAACATTGGATACAATAATTAATTTTTGCATCGCTAATGATGCAGAATTAACATTAACATTACCTTCAATCAAAGTATTCATCAACTTTAATGAAGGTGATAGATATAAGGATACCTTCGTAGATGAAGGTAACTTGTATTTCTGGAATTATATGTTTAATAATTGGAACGTTATTCCAGTTAAAGAGATAATAAAAGCCGAATTTGTGGTTGAGTAATTATCCTATCCTAAGCATGATATAAAACTGCTTATTTTTATTAATTTAAAACAAACAACAATGGAAAAATTATACAGAGTCCTTGATACAGAAGGACATTTTCTCGCAAAATTCTCTACTTTTAATGATGCCCTTAACTTCAAAATGCTGGCTAATAGACCTGATTGGAAAATTAGTAAAGCAAGAACTTCTCTGCGTAAACCTACAGAGAAAATGCTAAGAGCAGTAGTTTATATTGAAAGTCTCACACCATATCAGTTTACTGGTAACAATGAAGACTTTCAAGAAGTTGCTGACTTTATTGGTCAGTATCTCTATTATGCCAAATCCCAAGAAGAAATATATTATGATAATATGGGATATGATGATTATAAAGGATAAAAGTCAACATGTTTATATACTCTGGTTCGTGAGAATAGGGGTATTTGTTTTATTAAAACATTATCTACGATATTGTAGTAATATTTAAATAATTAACATTAAAATTTTTTATTATGATTATAATTAGCCTCAACAATATATCAAAAGAATACAATATTAATCTTAAAGATTTAATTCTCCTAAAAGAATTTAATACTCTTTATAGAGAAATAGCTGAAAAAAAGTGTCCTTGTGTATGGAGAAGACAAGTTACTTTAAATTTGTTAGAAGAAAGGTTCTCTCAGGAAGAGATACTTAAATTAAAAGACGTACTTTCTTCTATTTCCTTTTATAATTATCCTGAAGAACGTAAAAATGCTTTTTGGACTGAAGTAGAAGTAAGATTTCTCTGTGCAGTATTAGCTAGTTTATCTAGTAACATAAATGTAGGTATTAAATATGTAGCTAAAGTTTTAGGTAGAACGTTTTCAGAAGTACAAAATCAATATTATCATAATATAAAAAATCATCCTGAAGAGCTTGACACCTTTTCATTTATAGCTATTACAACACAATTAATTCCTGTAAACATCAAAGTAATAAGAAAACATGAAATTAGATATAAATGATTTGTCTATCTATGATGATAAAGCAGTAAATTATCAAAAAACTAAAAAGAAAAATCCTTCAAAAATTAAAGAAAATGACAAACTCAGAGATAATGAGTAGCCTTTTCATTCTCTATGACAGAAATGTTCTTACTGTTGAAGAATTAACAGAAGAAATCGAACATTATGTCAAGAAAGAAGATAAGAAAATAGTTAATTGTGATTACTAATAAATATTATTTTTACTTCTTAATATCATGTATGATTATTTCTAGTTGTAGTAAACGACATCAGTATACTGTAATTAGAAATAATTATCATGATACTGTTTATATTAAAGCTGATACCTTTAAGATAAATCCAAGAGAACATACAATAATATTTATTTATAATAATCAAGCTATTTTACAAATAGATTCATTAAATAAAATATCTTATTAATTAAAATGAAAAGAAAATATAAAATTACATTTTACCGCGTTGGTAAATCTAATTGGTTTATGATTTGTACACGTTCCTTAAAAGATTGTTATCGAATTGGATTTAAGCATTTTTTTAAAGGTCACGCTATTTTCTTTAAAATTCAAAAACATGAAAAATAATAATCTCTGGAATAACATATTTCATAAAAAAGAAATAAATAAAAATAAAGAACAAGTATCTCTTTATATTAAGCAACTTCATAATGCTCCTAAAATATTAGAAAATATTGAAGTTGCAACATCTTTAAAACAACTATTAAATATACATAAAGATGCTTGGGGATCTGGATTTCAAAATATTAATTTAAGTCCAGATAAAACAGGTATGTTCAGATGTGATTCAATTTTAACTATGACTCCTGATCAAGTATACCTTGGAGGAATTTATGGTTTAAATACAGAATCAATTATATTTTGGGAAAATCACAAATGTGATAAATATGATGTAAATAATTTTGGAATTTCTGCTGATACCATGTTATATGATATAGTATTAACACAATATAAAATACTATTAAGAACAAATATTAAAAAATTATATGATTTAGCAGATAAAAATTTACAATATTATAGAAAAAACGGGTATTAAAAAATTTATTTTGAAAATAATATTAAAAATATTATATTTAATATAGTTATACATTACGTTTGAAAGATATAGTCTAGTTTGTAATAAATAAGACCAAATTGTCTGCAGTGTTAGTATAAAGGTTATTATGTCTACCTTCTAAGCAGAATATACCAATTTGATTCTGTATACTAATCTTTATGCAACAAATATATCTGTTATAAAAGTTTATTTGTACTTCTTAAGTAAGTCTATTGTGAAATACGCTTACTTATTCCTGCATCAGTAGCTCAGTTGAATAGAGCAACGCCCTTCTAAGGCGTGGGTCGTGAGTTTGAGTCTCACCTGATGTACAGTTCAAATTGTATAACATTTAGAAGTGCAAATGTTGTGAAATATTTGCATTTCATTCTGCTTCTGTAGCTCAGTTGATAGAGCAATGGTTTTGTACTCCATGTGTCGTAGGTTTGAATCCTATCAGAAGCTCTAAGTTATATATTGTTTTATTCCTACTAACCTCTAATAAAGCTCTTTATTAAGTTAGTAGGTTTTAATTGAAATTAATTATGAAAACAACATCTGAAAATATTTATAAAGATAAAGATATTTATTCTAATTTATCAGATAACGAACTTAAAGAAATCTATGAAGATTTAGAATCTGATTATTGGATAAATTTAGAAAAAGAAAAATATTAATTATGATTTTTACTTATTTAATATCATTAATTTTATTGTCAATAGCGTTATATCTAGCTGAACACCTTTATTTAAAAAATAATAAAAAAGTATATAACATTCATATGTTTAATATACTTCCTTTTATAGTATTATTATGTATACCTTTTATAAATGTACTTGCTGGGATTATAGCTAATTTATATGTAGTTACTAAATCACAACCTCATATAGATTACTTTTACAATGGTATATATTCTGAATATATAAATAAATTTATTATTAAATACAATAATTTTCTTTGGCTAGAAATATAACGTAGATAATTTATATGTTTAACTAAATTTTATTCAAATGAAAAAGTTAGTTTTTGTATTTGTACTTATGATAGGAACAATATTTACTTCATGTGGTCATTCTGTAAAGTCTGATAAAGTTTCTACAGATTCTGTTCAAGTAGACTCTGATTCAGTTGACAGTGTAGTAATTGATACTACCATATGTGCAAATTAATTTAACCCCTCTAGGTGGAATATACTAGAGCACGCACACTTTTCAGTGTGCTTATTAGGACTTGTAGCTCAAGTGGTTAGAGCAGAACACTCATAATGTTAAGGTTTCGGGTTCAAATCCTGACTGGTCCACTAAATAATTCCTTTTATAAGAAGTCTAGACAATAAAAGGTTAAAAAACACATAAGTGATGTTTCTCGAGTTGAGTTTTTGTAGCTTATTTTTATTCTCAGGTTTCTATGTTATCCTTAAACTAGTGGCTTTTATTAGTTTTCAGCAAACACAATACTTTTAATATTATATAGATAAATTGGTAATATTAATTAAAATTATTTATTATGATTAAATTAGTAAAAAGATCAATTAAATGGTATTTTAAAAAGTATTCAGAATTATATAAATACGGATACCTAAAGAAGATAAACAATTATTAACTAATTAATTAAAATAATTATGCGAATAATTAAAAGAACAATTAAAAAATGTTTTAAACGTATTAGCGAATCTACATTATTAACACCTAGTTGTATGATTCCTATTAGAAAGTAAGATTAATTTTATGGATATTCTCAAATTGAGAATATCTTTGATGTGATGGTCATAAATAAAGTTCGATTCTTTATACATCAACTAAATGTTAAATTAAAATAATTAAATAAAAATAAGTAATATATGACTTTAGAAGAATTTAAAAAAGAGATATTTAATAATATTAAATCTCTTCCAGATAGATGGAGAAAAGGTCAGAAAGTATTCAATTATATAAACTTTACATATCATGTAGCTAGGAAAGTTCAATTCGATTATAACATAGATTGTTTTTATGATGATAACCAAATTAATGAATTTATTAAAGTTGCATATAAATTAATTAAAAAATAAAAATTTATCTTATTAATTTATAAAGCTGATTAAAATAATATATTATGAATTTATAGTCGATATTTATATCGACTATTTTTATATTTATTAACTTTTTAAAATTTATACAAATGATTAAGACTATTTTGTACACAAAGAATCCTGTTGAAGTTTATTCATTTCCCCAAGTAGTTATTTGGGCAGAAGACAACAATTGCTATTATCGTTGCCTCGTTAATGAAAATAGTCCTCTTTTTAATGCTAAAGAAGGAACATGTATTACAACAACTAAAGGGAATGAACTTTGGGTAATTGAAACTTCTTTCCGTGAAGATGCATTCCCATTTGCAAAATTCTCTAGCATTACAACACCAGTGAAAATTGAACAAATTACATTTTAATTAAATAAAGGAGAGCATATTGCTCTCCTTTTTTTTTGTTATGCAAGATTTTTGTTATTTAGATTATCATACAGAGTATTCATGTAATGGTAAATTAAATCAAGAAATGTTAAATTGTGCTTGTTTTGGATATATTTTTAATCATGTTAATCAAGCTAAAATTAGTATTAATTATCGTATAATTCTTTATAAAGATATTACATTAATTCACGACTATCATGAGTCTAATTATTGTTTATTAACTAAAAACCAACTAGAAAACCATCTTCGTCAAGCTCAACGTATTTATCCTTTTACTTTTAAAATAGAAGAAAATAATGAATATTATAATGAAAATGGTAATTGGAGTGTTTTTGAAGTTAATTTACAATTAAATGATGTTCCAGGAACATTTCATAAATATTTACTTACTTGGCTAAGATATACTTATGAATATCCTTATAATGTTCTATTAGTTGATACTTATAGACTAAAACAAGAAAAACAATTTAAATTTACATCTATTGCTAATTTATTTAATCTTGTTTTAAGTTGTTGTGATTACGAAGATTTACGTTCTATTCATCAAGTACCTAAAGTTTCATCAATTCCCCAATCTTTAAAAACTAAAGAATTAAAAAATAAGTTAACCCAAATTACTAAACTTAATGAACTTTATAAATATCTTAAAAATAATAGCATAGATTATATTCCTGATACTATTGATGAATTACAACAAACAGATATAGAATATTGGGAAAGTCAGGATATTTATGATAAGTATAGAAAACCTGTTTATTTAAATGTATATAAAGAATTAAAGAAATGAAAGTATATGTTGTAGGCGGAGATACAAATTATGTAAACTTCATTAAAGATGTAGAGATAGTTAATCGTCTTCAAGATGCACAATTAGTTGTGTTTACAGGTGGAGAAGATGTCACTCCTTCTTTTTATGGTTGTAAAAAACATAGAACAACTTTTAATTGCCTTAGCCGAGATCAAGAAGAAAAAGATATCTTCGATAAAATTGATCCCAAAAAGCAGGTTTGTTATGGATCTTGCAGAGGAAGTCAATGGTTATGTGTAATGAATGGTGGTAAACTTGTTCAAAATGTGTCTAATCACGCAATAGGCTATACACATGCTATAAGTAATGGAGATAAAGTATATCAAATAACTTCTACTCATCATCAAATGCAATATCCATTTGACTTAAATGATAAAGATTATGATATATTATATACTTCTTACGGTATACGTAGTGACTATTATGAAGGAGATAAAATAAATCCTGATACTATCGCCTATAGAGAACCTGAAATTGTTCTTTATCACAGAGAAGAATTACCTAAATGTTTAGCTGTACAAGGACATCCAGAAATGATTCCTGATTCCCCTGTTGCTGAAATGATTAATAACCTTATTAAAGATTTAGTAAATGAGATTAAGTAATATTACTATTGGTGCAGATCCAGAATTATTTATTATTAATAAGAAAACTAATAAAATAGTTTCAGCTGTTGGTTTAATTCCAGGATCTAAAGATAATCCTTGGAGAGCTGAAGATTTTGCTAAGGGATTTGGTTTGCAAACAGATAATATTCTTGCAGAATTTAATATTCCTCCAGTAACAACAAAAGAAGAATTTGTTGATGCTATTCAATATATGAAAAATTATATTGATAACTATGTAAGAAATATTAATCCTGATTTAGGTATTAAATGTGCTGCTTCAAATATAATCCCAGAGTCAGAATTGCAATCTGATCAAGCTAAACAGTTTGGTTGCGATAAGGATTATAATGTTTATACTCAAAAAGCTAATCCAAAACCAGAAGGAACTAAAACTAATATCAGAAGTTGTGGATTTCACATTCATTTTGGATATAAAAATCCTAATATAGATACTTCATTATCTTTAATAAAGTATTTTGATGCATATTTAGGTATTCCATCTGTCATAAAAGATAAAGATACTAAAAGACGTACTCTTTATGGTAAAGCAGGTTGCTTTAGATTAAAGAATTATGGATTTGAATACAGAACATTAAGTTCTGCTATGATGAAAACAGAAGCAAGACTTGAATTTGTTTGGGATCAAATTATAAAAGCTGTTAACGCTTATAAAACTGGAGAACTCATACCTAATAATGAAGAAATTCAAGCAGCTATTAATAATAGTGATTCTGATTTAGCAAAGCAATTAATTAAAAATTATAATTTAGTTTAAGATGTGTGGTATTTGGGGCATAGTTAATACAAAGCCCAGAAGATTCGATTTTACAACCTTTTGTACTTTAGGAATTGCCAATGATAGTAGAGGCGGTGACTCTTGTGGCTATTTCATAGATGGTCACTACGAGTATGGATCAAAAGGTGATAAAAAATGGTTTCAATGTTTCTTTCCAGAAAATGAATTTCTAAAAACGTGTTTTGAAAGTACTATAGCTTTTGGGCATTGTAGAAAGGCATCTGTTGGGAAAATTGATGAAACTACTGCTCAACCTGTTGTAATTACTAATAAACAAGGTAAAATAGAATATGTGCTAATGCATAATGGAACTATTCATAATTATGAAGAATTAGCCAAAAAATATATTCCTGAAATAAATATTAAAGGAATGACTGATTCCCAAGTTATGGCTAGAATATTCTATTATACAGGATATGATTCGTTAAATGAATATAATGGAGGAGCTGTATTCGCTATAGCTGATTATAGAAAGAAAACTCCAGAAATTCTTCTTTTTAAGGGGGCATCTAAGAAAGATAAATATAGTAAAGATAAAACTGAAGAACGTCCTTTGTATTTTTGTATAGATGTTGATAAAGAAGAATTAGTATTTTCGTCTATATGTTCATATTTAATGGCTCTTAGACCTGGATTAATAACATGGGACATAAATTCTAATATTTTACTTAAATTTGATGGAAAAGACATAGTTCCTATAAAAGAATTTCCTAGAGACGATGTATATCAACATAAAGAAAGGCCTATAGCATCATATAGTAAATATTTTTATGATGATTTTAATTATAATAATTTTGTTTATGATGATTATATATTACTTAATCAATTAAATAATACTTATTCTGGTAAAGGTAGTCTTTTATCTGGTAAATATATTATTACAGAATTTGGAAGAATAGTTGATAAACCTTGTAAAACTTCTGACTGTAAAGAAATATATTTTTGGAATGGGATTGCTCTTAGAAATTCTTCATGTTTTAAATTTTTGTATGCTCTAAAAAAGCAAACAGGATTAACAAATGATATATTTAATTCTAAATTTAAACTTCTTATAAGATATTTAAGTTGTGATCAAGTTTTCTCAGAAGGAGAACAGTGGTTTAAAGCTTTGTCTCCAACTGAAAAAGAGCCGTTTACAGGAACTCTTAAAATGCTAACTGCAACAACTTCTATTGAATTTATTAATGGATTTAAAACTATTACTAAATATGGAAGAAGTTGTAGACAAGCATTTGAAATATTGAATGATACTTTAGATGAAACATTTAAAGAAATTAAAGAAAAATGCAAGTCTTTGATGAAGTAAATAAATATTGGATACCTCAAAGAGGATCTGTAAAAATTGTTGTAGATTATATCTTTGGACAAGTTATTTATGGATATACTAATTCCTTTGAAGGACTAGTTAAAATGTTTATTATTATTGACGATTGTGTAAAAACATTTTTAACTAATCCTAAAATATTTAAAGAGAAATTAGTTTTCAGTAAATGTAGAGGAATGTATTTTCCACCTTGTTGTATGACTCCATTAAGTTGTAGAAGAGAACAACTTATTAAGGGACAAGAAGAATTTCCTTATGTAATAGAAAAACATTATGAAGCTATAGAAAATTTTAATATATTTAAAAACAAACAAATTATTAAAAATAATACAACTCATTATAAGTTATCGAATTATCTAAAATATACATTTGGTTTAGAATTTGAAACTTCACAAGGTTATGTTCCTGAAGATATATGTTTCCAAGATGGATTGATTCCTCTTCGAGATGGATCTATATCAGCTCCAGAATATTCAACTGTAGTATTAGAGGGTAATAATGGAATAGCTCTTCTTTATCAACAATTAGGAACTCTTAAAGAATATACTGATTTTAATAAAGAATGTTCTTTACATGTTCATTTAGGAGGTTACCCATTAAAATCAGATAAAATCTATAATCTTTATAAAACTTGTTATATACTGCAAAGTGAATTAACAAGAATTCTTCCAAGTCTTACGTTTTATAGTTCGGAATATAAAAATAATAAAAAAGATTATTGTAAAAAACTTCCATTTTATACTAGCTTTGATAAAATGTATCAGCAGTTAGTAGGAAGACCTTTTTATGGTGATTTTACACAAGCTCATCCTAACGATATAGAACGTAAAAGAAAGTGGAATGTAATTACTCGATATTATTTTGTTAACTTTATTAATGCTTTATGTTATAATGTTAATAAAACTATTGAATTTAGATTTCTAAGACCTACATATAATTTTAAAAAGATTCTTCTTTGGCTATATATATTTAATGCAATATTAGAATATTCTGAAAAGTATTATTCAGAAAATGAAGAAATAACATTATCTAATATTATAAATAAATGTTATCCAGAAGGATTAAGAAATGAATTATGTGTAGGTATAGAAAAGCTTTATTGTTTAACTCTTAATCAACATAGTAATGGAGATTATATTGGTGCAGAAGTTTGGATGGAAGATAGAATGTTTAATGATTTAAATATTTAAATTAATATGTCTGAATCAGGCATTCAAGTATTTAAAGGTAAGAAAAAAGGAATGTTATTATATTCTGAATCTGGCGAAAAATTATATGTGCCAAATGGCGATAAATTCTTGGATTATGATAACATTTCCTTTTTTGTACTTTTTAATCAAAATATTAAAAAAGTAATTAGATTATGAGAAGACTTAATTATTCTGAGTTGGAATATAAAAATCTTACATCACAACTTTATATTTTTCAGCAAGAAAACGAGTTGTTTTCTAAAGATAAAATTCTTAATTTGTTAAAATTATCAGAATTTCCTTCTACAGATTTATTTTTTAAATTATTTATAGAATACAAAATTATTTTAAGAGTACATAAGAACACTTATGAATTTAAAAATAAATCTGTATATTGGGAAAAAATTAAACAAATTGTTTTAAATTATCAACAAATAATTAAAAATAACAATAATAAATATAAAATTAAAAAAGATCCAATACAAGAAGCAATTAAATTATTAAAGAATAATGGTTATGCAATCTTTAAAGAAATTTAATTATGGATAAAATAGTTTTTGCTATATTTTTTATATTTCTATTTATTCTATTAATTTTCTTTGGAATACCAGCATTAATACATGTTATTTATTGTATATTTATGGCATTATTTACTACATTTGCTGGGTGGTTAACAATAATATTTTTTATTATTGCTACAATTTATATAAGTTCAAATAATTAATATTATGATTTATACCTATTTGTTTGCTTTAATATTATTTTTAATAGCATTATATATAGCTGAACATTTATATTTTAAAGACGGAAATAATAAAATTCACAATATAACTATTTATCATCTTATACCATTTATAGTAATGCTAATATTACCATATATTAATATTTGTGCAGGTATATGTACAATATTAGGGGTAATAACAAAAAATTATTATGTTAAGTATTATTATACTGGTATTTTCAAAAATCAAATTACTAAATTAATTAATATTTATAATAATTTTTTATGGCAAAAATAATTATGAAAAAGATTAATAGAAACGAAAGAATTGTTGCTACAGTAAATAAAATTGATTATATTTGTGATCAAAGTGCTGGCGGAATATTGTGTAAGATTTCAATAAACTTTAGAACTAAAAACAAACCATTAAAGCATATTGTGTCCCAAGGTATAGCTATTAATAGCGATCTTGAATTTGATTCTAAATTTGGAGAAAAACTTGCTAGAGCAAAAGCAGAATATAATACATATTATGAATTAAAGAAATATGCTATTAATTGTATATCTAATAATATAAATTCTAATTTGGATTTTATTGATATGACATATTATTTAAAAGTGTTGCCTATATATCTTAATACAATTCAATTTGCTGATGCAATGATTAAACATCAAGAAAATTATATTCATAAATTAATTAGAAATAAATATGGAGAGAATTAAGTTTTCAATGGATTATAAAATTATGATTACTAACGATAATCATGTAGTTGCACAATATACATATACTCCAAAATTGTTTGGAAATGTAATTGGAAAAACAACAGTTTTAGAATTATATTATTATGATCTTAAATCATGTAATAAAGAATTACTTCGAGCTGATTGTGAATTACAATTATATAAAAAATTATATAATAATTCTAATTATTTTAATTTATTAAAAAGAAATATTAAAAGCGAAATAAATAATATTAATAAAATTAGATTATTTTTTATAATAGAAAATACTATGTCTTTTTTAAAAAGAAAAATTAAAGAACAATATGAATATGTAAATATATTATATGATAAACAAAAAAGATTTAATCAATTTTCTGAATACTAATAAATGTTCACAAGAATTTGCTTTAGAAATAATTTCAAAGTATATTAAAACTACTAAATATAAAGATAAATTAAATGCATTATTAAATTTAATAATTTCTAATCCTCAATTATTAAATATGGCATTAATGGTATCTTCTAAAAAATTAATTGAAGAATATGGAATATGCTCTTTAATTAAAGAAGATAATGCTATATTATATTTTTGATATTTAGAATATATTATCCACAATAAACTTAAAACCTGTAAACTTACAGGTTTTAAGTTTTAATAAAATATAAAATATGATTATAGAAGAATTTAATAGTTTAAATACAAAAGAAAAAGATGATTTTTTAGATGATTATTATGAATTTTTAGATGAATTATATAGTAATTTGTAATTTTAAAATATTTTTCATATATTTATAATATATGATCTAATAAAATTGGCTTCATGGAGAAATAGGTAAACTCGGGGGACTTAAAATCCCCTGAACAGAAATGTTCTTGTGGGTTCGAGTCCCACTGAAGCTACAATAGTAAGTTATATAAATTTAATCTTTTAAACTAGTTATTGGGACATAGTATAACGGTTATTACACCTGATTTTGGTCCAGGTAATCCAAGTTCAATTCTTGGTGTCCCAACAATATTTTAATTTTCTATAATCTAGCAAATAGAATAATAATCTTCTAAAATATCTATCTCAGTTATAATCTGAGTAGATAAACTCCTTTGATTTATTAACTCAGTTGGTAGAGTATCACACTTTTAATGTGAGAGTCTTGGGTTCGAGTCCCAAATAAATCACTATGTGTTATATAGGAAAATTAATTAAAAATAATACAGGAGTTAGCTCAAAAAACTTCTTTTTAGTAATAGTAACTATTATAGGTTGTATTTTACTTATTATACCTGCAATTATATTAATTGTTGAAGTAATTTACAATCATACTATTGCTACTAATTTAGATGGTATTGCAGCTTATATTGCAGCAGTAGCAGCAATATTTACTTCAGCTGGTATTACCAAAGCTTGGTCAGAAAGATATGAAAATAATCAAGATAAATAATCTAAGTGTACTCTAATCGGTAAGAGCCTTGCTTTGGGAGCAAGATAGTGCAGGTTCGAGTCCTGTCACTTAGACAAATATTGTTTATTAATTTTATAAATTAAATTATGAAAGTTGATATTAATGATTTAAGTTGGTATGATGAAGATTCTTATCAACCAACTAAACAAAAAACAAAAAAGAAACAAAAAGAATCATAATTTTTACTCTAGTTAATGGATATCTACAAACCATGTGACTTTTTAGCTGATATTCAATAAGAAATTATTAGTGGTAGTACTGTGACCTATAGCAGTAAAGGAATATCGATATTTAACATTTAGAGCGTTTGTATAATAGAGAGTAAAAAATACAAACGCTCTATTTTTATTTTTAAGCAAAATATCAGATATAATACATTTGTTTTATTAATTAATATTTATCTAATACTACTATGAATAAACAAACTTTAATCTGTCTTGATAATGGACATGGAGTAAATACTCCTGGAAAGTGTTCTCCTGATAAAAAACTTAAAGAATATAGTTATGCTAGAGAAATAGTATAGTTATTATCTAAGAAATTGATAGATAATGGATACAAAGTATTTATAGTTACACCAGAAGCTACTGATATATCTTTAAAAGAAAGATGTAGAAGAATAAATTCTGAATATCTAAAAAATAATAAAAATGCAATTTCAATATCAGTACATTGTAATGCTGCTGGTGGCGATGGTAAATGGCATTCTGCTAAAGGATGGTCTGTATTTGTATCATTAAACGCTTCAAATAATTCTAAATTACTTGCTAAAACTCTTTATGACGAAGCTTTAAAATTAAATCAACAAGGTAATAGATCAATTCCAAAAGAACATTATTGGGTACAAAATTTAGCAATGTGTAGAGACACTAAATGTCCTGCTGTTCTTACAGAAAATCTTTTTCAAGATAATAAAGAAGATGTAGACTTTCTTCTTTCAGAAAAAGGTAAACAAACTATAGTTGATATTCATTATAATACTATTGTTAAGTTATGCAAATAATTCCTAAAGCTTAGATGAGGTTATCATTATTACCTGCTGATAGTAGTGCCAATCCAATGTCATCTGTTTTAACCTCTAAAAATAGAAAATAAAAGATAAATAAAAATTTTTATAGAAACACGGTTATAAAGATGTAAAAATTGATAGAAACTAGAGTCTTTGACAAGAAAAACAATATCAAAAATTATAGAAACAAACTACTACATCGAAAGATTATACTAATTTATAGAAATTAAGCCCAACAAGATATTCAAATTATGATAATAGGACTGACAAAAGATAATAAAGTATGTGATTTAAGAGACGCCGAAAAAATAAAAACTATTTCAGAATTAAAAGATAATTTTACTTCTGAACAACTTAAATCATTATACCAAACTGAAGCCGATATTCTTGAAGGTTTCATAAATTATTTAAATGAAAATTAAATATCATGTAACTCCGAATTGTGTTACAATATATGATTCATATAAAGTAAAAGAAACTAAAGATATGGAACGTTTAATTTAGCAAATTAGATATGATTATTTATTAAATGATTATATAGTAAATAAACGTTCTATGTCAAGTTTAATAAATGAATGGAAAGCTCATAATCTTTTATACGATTTACATTTATTTAGAAAACATACAAAAGATGTAGACTTAGATAATGAACTATGGTATAGAAAAATTATTTATTGGATTTTATCAAAATTTTATATTAAATGAAAAATTGGAAACTTTGGAATGTAGGTGATAAAGTTAAAATTACTAGAACACATACAAATGATTTAAATCATAAAGGAATTATACAAGAAGTAAGAAATTCTTTTTGTAAAATTCTAATACTTAATGAAGATGGAACAGAAATGTTACATCCTCAAAACCACAAACCAATTATTAATAATCATACTTATGGCCAATTCACAAAAGTTGAAAATAATTAAAAATATACCTTTTAAATATTTAGATGTAAATTGGGTAATTAAATATGTAGACGAAATACCAAGTAATAAAGATAATTTTTTCTTTGGCCAAACACATTATGACAAAAGAGAAATTTGGATAGCTACAAAATTAAATGGAAGCCCAATACCATTAATAACTCAAAGTAGAACTCTTTATCATGAATTAGTACACGTTATATTAAGTGAAGGACAATATGATACAGAATCTGCAAATGAACCTCTTGTGGAATGGATTGGAAAATCTTTATATAATCTAATCCAGAATCGTGATTTATTTAAATAATGAAAAATTACTTATTAGTAATTATGTTTTTTATTAGTAATTTAATGTTTGGACAAAAACAATTTGAACATTTAAAGCCAACAAAAGAAAACATAATTTTAGTATGTAAATATCATAACATACACAATAAAAAATATGTATTAGCACAAGCCATCCAAGAGTGTGGCTTAAAACCTAGTAAAAAACATAATAATTTATTCGGACTTTCCCATTCTCATGGGCTTTATAGATTCCCGCATTGGAGTTATTCTGTAAAGATGTATAAAGATAAAATACAATCAAGATATAAAGTTGGAGAAAAATATACTTCATTTTTAAAAAGAATAGGTTATGCTTCTGATCCACTTTATATAAGTCGTATAAACACAATTTATAATACATTATGATTGATAAATGGACAGATGAATTTGTTAATGATCTAGAATTTAAAATGAATAATCTCTTAAAAGAATTATTTGATTCTTTAAAAGATTTGGTATATGTATAAAATATATACTGATGGTGCTTATAGTAATAAACGAAATCAAGGTGGTTGTGCATTTGTAATTTTAAAAGATGATAAAATAATAGCTCAATTTAGTAAAGCTTATAAAAATACAACTAATAATCGAATGGAAATGTTAGCTGTTATATTAGCTTTAGAATCTATTAAAAAATCTGATAAAATTATTATATATAGTGATAGTATGTATGTTATAGGAACTGCTACACTTAATTGGCAACGTAGAAAAAATCTTGATTTGTGGAATCGTTTTGATAAAATTGTTGGTAAATATAGCATTGATTGGCAACATGTAAAAGGTCACGCTAATAATGAATACAATAACCTTTGTGATAGATTAGCAGTACATGCAAGTCATGTTCAATGTTAATAGCCGGGCGTTTTGCTCGGCTATTTTTATTTATAATTATGAAAGACAAAAAAATAAGAAGACTTTTAAGAAAGAACTATGATTGGGATTATATGTTCTTTTATGAAATTCAGCTTTATAAACTAGAACAAATGTATAATTATTTTAAACAAAATAAATATATAGACGGTTCTATTATTTGTAGAGATATTAATATATGTATTAATCTTCTAAATAAATTTATAAATGGAGGAATATCTAAATATATTAATACTAGAAATTATAAGAGATTTAACCTTTCTAAATATGAACAAGAGTCATTGTTCAAAACAGAAGACAGTTTTGAATATATAAATTCTAAAAAAGAAATTATAAGTGTAAAAATAAACCCTAGTTTATTTGTAAAAGAAGAACTTTATAGAGATAAAATATTGCATTTATATAATTTAATTCTTTATTATAAATCTCAGTCTTGGGCTGATTAAAATTTTATTATTATGAAAGCTAAAAACAAAAGAAAATGGCTTGAACAAAAGCTTAATTGGTATGAAAAACTTCCAGAAAGAGAAAAGGCATCTAGAAAAAGACCAGGATCTATTAAAACTCGTTAAAATTATTTAAAATGATTATCGCAGAAGAAGATTTTAAATTATATCCTGTAGTTAATTCTGCTTGTTTGTTTGATTTAGAATTATTATATATAGTTAAAGCTAAATCAAAAGATGCAAGAAAAGAATTTAAAAATTGCGGATATGGTATAACATTAGAACATGCAATTAAAAAAATTATTATTCATAGAATTAATAATAAATATGATTCTAATTCTATTATATCTTTGAAACAATATATTAAAGACTATAAACAAGAATATAATAAAATTGAATATTTAGTAAATGCAGATTAATTTATTGAATGATTTTTTTACCAAATTAAATTCTATATTAAAAATTAATCACGGTGGCTGTTGTTATATAACATATGCTTTAGTTAGATATTGCGAACAACATAATATTTCATATTCGGTTGTATTTGCTGATGACGATAACATATTTTATAATGTAGAACGTAAAATTATCAATAGATCTAAACATGGCATATTTTCAAATGGAGAATATTCCTGTAATCATATCTATTTGAAAATTGGTAAATATGAAATAAATAAAAATCGTAAATATAATTATAGATTTATTTCAAGAAATATTTCCGCTAAAGATTTATTATGGATTTATCAAAAAGGAAACTGGAATGATGTTTACGATAGTTCTAATAATAATTTACTTGGTAAATTTTTAAATAAAATTTGTGATAATACATTAAATGTCTAATGATACATTTGTAGCACCAAATGGAGATTGGATTACAATATCTGATAAATTTGTATATGAAATTTCGTTTTATAAAATTCTAAAGAATAGATTAGAATACTATGGATCAAAATTTTTATATTTAGATTATCCTTTAACTATTAAGAGAAAATCTATATACAACTATAAAGAAAATTATATAGTTGGCAAATTTATCGATTGGTTAAAAGCTCCAAAAGATTATATTATTAATAATAAACTTCCTAAACTTAAATTAAATGTCAGAAAATGCAGAAGAGCCAAAAAAGTTTGATACAAATCGTAGATATTGTGAATTAGAAGAAGAATTAATCGATTTGTTTATAAAACAAATCTCTCATGAATTAACTAATAGACACATATATCTAAGTTTTGCAAATTTCTTTGCAAATGAAGGATTAAATAAATTATCTGAGTATTATCTTAAACGTGCAGAAGAAGAAGATAATCATCATAAATGGATTTATAATTGGTTAACATATAATGATGTTGAATTTCAATATCCCAATATTCAAACACTTGAATTAAATTATGATGACAGAAGCTTTCCTTTTCAATTTACGGTTGATAGAGAAATTGAAACAACTGATAAAATAGATAATATTTTAGAAAAGGCATTAGAACTAAAAGATTATAGAACTATAGCTTGGCTAAATGGAAATGGTCCTGTAGAAGGAAAACTTATTCCAGAACAAGCAGAAGAAGAATCTATTTCTAGAACTATTAGAGATATTGCTGCTGAAGAAAACACTTCTTGGTTAATTAAAGAAGAATCAATTTATAATTTTTATTTTAATAAAAATTAATGAACAGATTTATTTGTATTTTAGGTATAATTTGTTTAATTATATTAATAATATTTGTTATTATTAAACCAAACAAAATAGATAAATCACCAGATACATATAAAAGTTCGTATGATTCTTTAAAAATTATATGTGATAGTTTAAAAAAAGATAAGGAATCTATTAAAGATACAATTATAAAAGTAGATAAAAACATAACAGTAATTAAAACAAAGTATGAAAAAACTTATAATACTGTTCTTAGTCAGTCTACTGATTCCGACTGTATCTTTTTCTCAAACTATTTATCCAAAAATTTTAAATGATTCATTAATTGTAATCACACCAACACAATTAAAGCAATGCAATCTTATCTTTATAGAACATGAAAAACAAAAGCTTTTGATTCCTCAATTAGAAAATAAAATTATATCTTTAAATAAGATAAATTCTATTTTAGAGAAATCAGATTCTTTAAGAAATGTTCAAAATCAAAAAGATCTTATAACAATTAATAATAATTTAAAAACAATAGATAATTTAAATGAACAGATACGTATAACTAAATCTAAAAAGAAAAGATTGAGAAACTGGACGATAGGAGGATTCAGTTTATCAGCTTTATTTGGAATTTTATGGCTTATAAAATGATCGGTCAAATAAAACGACCTGATTTATCTTGTAAAGATTGTAACCATTATCCATGCTTTGAAGGCATGGAAAGATGTATAAGTGATTTTGCCAAATATGGATGCAAACTCTTTAAAAAGAAACACAGTATTAGCACAATTAAAAGCAATACAAAATGATACTTTAGGATATATTCAATATATATTTGAAAATCTTGAAGAAAAGAGCATTTGGTCAAAATATATTTGGTGCGTAAGATTCCCAAATTGGCAATGTAGAGATATTCAAATAGATGATATTGGATATTTAACTTACGAACTGCATAACGCTGGAGTAGATAAATGGTATGATGGCGATAAATTTATTCCTTATAAATATAGTGGCTATCAATTTTTAAATTTTATAGATAAACCAATAAAAATAGATAAAAATGAAACAATAATATTATAGAAAATTATGACAGTAATGGCAGATGCCTTCGCTAAGGCACTAGATGAGAAAAAGAATGACGTTAAGAATTTTGTTTGGAAAGGTGAAAAGAAACTTGTAAATGGAGAATTTGTGCAAGACGAAATTCAAATGATGGACGCAACACAAGAACAATTACAAAATATGTATAATAGATGTGTAATTATGCTCGATAACCCATCACCTAAAAATCCAGGCCGAAATGTTTTGATTAAACAAATTGGTGAACAAGTAGAAAATTGTAATGCAGAACTATTCTTGCGTTATATTGAAAAGGGTAATCCTGATAAAGGTATTAAGCCAATTCCAAGGTTTTCATATTTTCAATCTCTTAAAGCATTCTTAGATAATAATGAAGAAGCCATTCCAAGAGAAACTTGGTCTAAAGAATATATAACTAGAATTACAAATGTACCAGAGGATTTTTCAAAATTAACAATTGAAAAAGTATATTGTGCTTGTATAGATTCATTGGGTTCATTTGATAAAAAACATTTAACAAGTAATTTTATTACAAGTTTAGGATTGTGGTTTACTGATAAAGAATTATTAGATCTCACAGAACATAATGAAAAAGGAGAACTAATTAATAGACTTAAGGTTGTTAAAACAAGACTTAATCTTAAACCATATGTTAAACTTCATATTAAAAATGGAGGTTTGACATATCGTGAATTTAGAGCTATGATGACTCTATCGAATAAAAAATATTCAGAGTTAACAACAGACCAACTCATGATTCTTAGAAATACAATTCTACATAAACTTGAAGCAAAGGTAAGAGATCACGCAAAACAATGGAACGAAAGAATACAACAAATTTTAAAAGTTTGTGAAACTAGAAATATTACTATTAATACTGATGTTAGTAATATATTGTTTAAACATAAATAATGACACGTGATGAACGACAAAAAGAATGTATTCGTAATTGGGTAAAATATAAATGTAAAGCTAGTATTGTAGCAAGTACTGGTTTTGGTAAAACAAAAACAGCATTTTTAGCCATCCAATTGTTATTAAAACAAAAATCTGATCTTCAAACAATTGTTATTGTTCCTACTACAACTTTAAAAGAACAATGGATTAGACAAATAGATGATAGAGGTCTTGCGTTTAATGTTAAAGTATATGTAATAAATAGTGCAATTAAAGAATGTTTATCGTGCGATTTATTAATAATTGACGAATGTCATCGTATTCCAGCTGATTCTTTCAGTAATATATTTACTAAATGTAAATATAAATATATTTTAGGATTAACAGCTACATTTGAAAGATTAGATGGCAAGGAAGAACTACTAAATAAATATTGTCCTAAGTGTGATGAAGTAAATATTATTGAATGTATTTCCAATGGATGGGTTTCTAAATTTAAAGAATATATAGTAATTATCGATGTTGACGATATTGATGATTATATTAATTTAAATAAAGAATTTACAATGCATTTTGAATACTTTGAATTCAATTGGAATTTAATTAATAAATTAATTGGTAAAAATGGATTTTTAGCTAGAACTCAATATGCAAAATTGTTATGTCAAAATAATTCTAAATTAGTATATACAGATATACTAAAAGAAATATCTTATCATACAATGGGATTTATGAGAACAATGCAAAAAAGAAAATTATTTATTAATAATCATCCAAAAAAAATTCAAATAGCAAAACAAATACTTGAAGCACGTAAAAATAAAAAATGTATTGTATTTAGTGGTAATGTACAAATGGCTTCGTCATTAGGAATAGAAAACGTGTATACTGGTAGGCTAAGTAATAAACGTAGTAAAACTATGATAGAAGACTTTAATGATGGAAAATTTAATCAATTATCAACATGTAAAAAAGCTGATGAAGGATTAGATGTTTCTAGACTTGAAGTCGGAATTGTTATAGGAACAACATCTTCTAAAACAAGCTCAATACAAAGATTGGGTAGAGTTATTAGAGCTGAAAGTTTTAATAAAAATGCTGAATTTTTTAATATTGTTATTAGAGGTACTGTTGAAGAAAAATGGGTTACTAAAAGTCATGAAGGTAGAGATTTTGTTACTATTGATGAAAATGGATTAAATCAAGTGTTAAATTATCAAACACCAGATAAACCAAGATATAAATTACAGAGTTATATGTTTAGATTTTAATTATAATTATATGTAGTTGTATACATTCAGAAATGAAATTACCCAAATTACAGTTAAAACACTATTTTAACTGTGGACGAACAACTAAATTTATTAGAAAAATATTATTTAACACCAACTGAATTATTTACAATTCAAACTATTTTACTATCTAAAGATGGAGATTCTGAATACATATTTAGATTCGCAGGTATTTTAACAAAGTGTGGAAGTAGTCTTAGAGATGTATTAATTTCTTTACAAAATAAAGGTATTATTATAAAATCTTATAAAATTCCTAATAAAGGAGAAGCGTTTCATATTGAAGACGTTTTATTCAATAAAAATTTTACTAAAACTTTTTATAAAAGTGCGTTTATTCTTGGTAAAGAATTATTTGATGCTTATCCTACTACAACAATTGTTAAAGGAGAAATATTTAAATTAAAAAGAATTAGCAAAAAGTTTAATTCACTAGAAGATGCCTTTCGTGTATATGGAAAAGCTATTAAATGGAATCCTAAATTACATCAAGAAGTTCTTGAATTAGTAAAATGGGGCATTAATAATGGATATAATTTCACTACTTTAGATAGTTTTATTGTTGATAATGATTGGTTAAATATTAAAGCTATAAAAGAAAATAACGGAATAAATATTAATTTTGATGCAGTCAAATTAATATGATTGTTGAAAAATTATTTCAGCAAATTGATCAAGGAAGAACGGGATATAATCATGGATATTCTACAGGAATACAAAAACTTGATAAAGTAATTGATGGTGTAATGCGTCAAACTTATACTACTATTTTCTCAGATAGTGGAAGTGGTAAAAGTAGTTTTACACAATTTAGTTATATTTATAAACCAATTTGTGAATCTATTAAAAATAATGATAACAATTATTTTTGTTATTTATTTTCATTAGAAATGAACTCCGAAATGATTTTAGGTAAATTATTATCTACTTATATTTTTGAGACATATCACAAAGAAATATCAATTAAACAATTACTTTCTCGAGAACAAAATTATGTATTATCTGATGAATATTATGAAATTATACAAAAATGTAAACCTTGGTTAATTGAAGTTGAAAAACGATTAAAAATCTATGATAAGGGATTGAATGCCGATATAATGTATTCTAAAATAATGAAAGAATTAGAAAACTTTGGGCATTTTGAAGAAACTGATAATCATAAAAATTTTATTTGGAATAATCCTAAATGTATTTTTTTAGTAATAGTGGATCATATATCTTTATTAAGACCAAATAAAGGTAGAACACTAAAACAAGAAATAGATTTAGCTTCAGCAGAATTACTAACTCTTAGAAATATTGCAGCAATTTCTCCAGTTGTAATACAACAAGCAAACAGAGAACAAAGCGGTATGGAAAGAAGAAAACAAGGTATGATTAATTTTAGTCTTACTGATACAAGAGATTCTGCAAATCCAGTAAATGATAGTGAAATTGTTATTTCACTATTAAATCCTTTTAGAAATAGATTAAATACTTATAAAGACTATAATATTAGTCTATTAAGAGATTGTTTTAGAAGTATTACAATCCAAAAGTCTAGATATGGAGAATCTGATATTGAAATAGGGATAAATTATTTTGGTAAAATAAATGAATGGCACGAACTTCCTTTACCAAGAGAAATTTATGATTATACTAAATATCAAGATCCTAATTATATAATAGATAAAAATATTGACAATAAAATTGTTAATAATAAACAAAATTTTAAATTTACATTATAATGAGTGCACTTTTAGGATTATGCGGTTTATCAAATAGTGGAAAATCGACTTCATTAAAGTATCTAGATTCAAAATCAACATTTATTATTAGTTGTACTAATAAACAACTACAAATTCCAGGTTTTCGTAAAAAATATCAAAAAGTAAAAGTAGAAGACGGTAAGCTTATTGGCAATTGGTTGGTATCTAATGAATATGGGACTATTCAAAAGATTATGAAGGCTATTTCTAGTTCACGTCCTGATATAAAGGTACTTGTTATAGATGATGCTAATTATTTACTTAGTAATGCTACTTTTAAGGATGCATTAGTTAAAGGATATGAAAAATTCACGATCCAAGCTAAGAATTATTATGATTTAATTGAATTGTCACTAGAATTAAGAGATGATATTACTGTAATATTTATCTCTCATATAGAAAACTGCGGAACAGAAGAAGATCCAAGTTGGAGATTATATACAAGTGGTAAAATGTTAACCTCTAAGATTAATTTGGATGGTTTGTTTAGTTATTTGTTATATGCAGAACGATATATTCCCGATGGCGAAGACGAGGTTCAATATCATATTAAGACTAGAACAGATGGCAATGACACCTGTAGAAGTGTTGCAGGATGTTTTAAGGATAAATATGTAGAACCTAATATGAAAGAAATAGTTGATACTATTAATAAATTTGAAAATTCTGATATTTAATGAAATTAATATTTAATTTTACAATTGATACAACAACTGGTCAGTTTGAAATAATTAATACAGAAACTGGAGAAGTTAAAGAAGGAAAATTTAATAAAACTTCTAAAGCTAAGGTTGTAAAGAAAACTAAAGACGACAACTCTAATCCTCAAATTATTTTAGAGGATAATAAATACAAATTAAATAATGCATCTGTTGAATTACTTAATATTATTCCTGGTGATAAGCTTGAAATTAATTATGAACAATATGAAGGTAATTTAACACCAATCATAGGAAAAGCTGAATTATTTGGGAATAATGGTGGTAACAAAGTTACTAAATCATTTACGGTAAGTTGTAGAGGAAAAGCAAATGAACAGCTTAGCAAATATGGAAATGCATTTCAGCTAAAAGAAAAACAAGAAGGTGTTTTCTTTTTAATTGGTGATAAACAACCAGAAAAAGTAGAAGCAAGTGATGATATAGAATTACCTTCAGATGAACCAGACATTGATTTGTCTGATGATGATTTAGAACTTTCTGATTTAATAGATGATAATGATTTAACAGCACAGGATTTTAACTTTTAAAAAATATAAATAATATGAGCAATTTTAATTTCGGTAGTTTTGAAAATAAGTCAGCAATCAATACTTCATCTTTCTTGAAGCCTTGGGGTATTTATGATGTCAAATTCGATGGAATTGAACGCGAAGAGCTTCATAAAAAGAATGATGAAAGTATAACATATAAAACAATTAAAATATCGTTTAGTAATTCAGAGGGAAGATTTATTAAAAATCTATTTATTCCTGACGATACTCCAGAAAATTCTCAACGAGGTCAAATGAAAAGACAAGATGGATCAACATATCCAACACCATCTCGTTTTGAAGAATTTAAATGGACGTTGTTGCAACTTGCACAAGTTATTAATTCTGATGGATTTAGTAAACTTCAGAAAGTTGCCAATAAGATTAAAACAATGGACCAATTTGTAGATTCCTTGATAAAAATTATTAATGCTAAAAAAGGAGTATCTACAAAGATTAAACTTATTGGTAAAAATCGTGATGGTTCTGTATACGCAGACTTCCCATATGTAACTGCTATTGGAAACGATGACGAACCATTTGTTAGAAATAATTTTGTTGGTACGAATGTTGCATTTACAGCATATGAAGCTGGACAAGCTGCTAATTATTCTTCAGCAAAACCAACTAAAATTACCGATACATCGTCTAATAATGATAATTTAGAAAACTTAGATTTTAGCTCTTTGTCAGACGAAATCGATAATCTTTAATAATTAATTGAGACATGGATTTTAATGTCTCAATTATTAATAAAGAATTTATATTATCAAAAATTAATCAAGAAAGTATATTATCATTTTATTTAAATTTGCCAGTAGAATCTAAAAAACTATTTGTAAATCCATTACGTAATGATCATAAACCTACTGCTGCATTTTATAAATCTAAATCTGGAATAGTATATTTTCATGATTTTGCAACAAATATTCATTACAATTGTTTTACAGTTGTAATGAATATTTATAATTGCAATTTTTATAAAGCATTACGCATTATTGCTAAAGATTTTGGGTTAATTAAATCTGATAATATAAAACAAAAAAAGATATCTATCGTTCATGATTTAGAAATTAAGCAAAGTACGTTTTTACAAGCAGAATTACAACCATTTTCAGAAGAACAATTAAAATGGTGGAAAGAATTTGGAGTTGAAAAAAAACAATTAAAAAAATTTCATATATATTCTGTAAAGACTGTATTTTTGAATGGAAACATATTTGCTTCATCAAATTCAAAATGTCCTATATATGGATATTATGGTGGTAAAAAAGATGGAATCGAATATTGGAGAATGTATTTTCCAAATAGAAAATCTTATCGTTTTTTAGCTAATTGGGATAAGGATAAAATTCAAGGTTGGAAACAACTTCCAGAATCAGGAAAATTATTAATAATTACAAAAAGCATGAAAGATGTTATGTGTCTGAATTCATTTGGAATTGCAGCTATAGCACCTTGTTCTGAAAATTTATTTATAGAAGAAAAAGTATTAAATAAATTAAAAGAACGTTTCAAATATATTGTAGTATTTTATGATAATGATAGACCTGGTAAATATAATTTAGCAAAAATTAGAAAAAAACATCCAGAATTAAAATATTTTTTTATTCCTAATAAGTATAAAGTAAAAGATATTTCAGATTTTCACAAAAAATATGGAAAAGTAAAAACATTTGAATTTATAAAAAATGAAATATTAAAAATACATGACAAAACAAACTCTTAAAACATTTATCGATAAAGTCGAAAATAAACACGGTCATGGAAAATTTGATTTTTCTGAAAGTAATTATTAGGGACTTGATAAAAATATAACATATAAATGTAATACATGTGGAAACACTGTTTCTCAAATTGCTAAAAAGGTTCTTACACATACTGGATGCCCTTTATGCGATCAAGCAAAAGCAAAGAAACAAAGACAATCTGGTAAATATTCTAAAGGAAAAGGTAATAGATATGAACAAAAAATTGCTAAAGAACTTAGAGAATTAGGATTTACAGGTGTAGTTACATCAAGATCAGAATCAAAGAAATTGGATAATTTGAAAGTAGATTTAATTGATACTAATTCACAATTGCCTTTTAATGCTCAATTAAAATGTACTTCAAATACACCAAGTTTCTTTAAAATTAAATCACAGTGCCCATTAACTGATAAACCATTTGTACTATTTTGGAATTCACAGAAAGTACAAGACGGACAAGTTAATATGCATAGTGAAGGAGAAGTTGTATTTGTTCCTAAGGAGTTTTTTTATAAACTAATAAAACATTATAAAAAATGAATACTTACTATATAGTACTAAGTAATTCTGAAGATAAATGCAAAATTTATAGAATTACGAATGTAACAAATGAACAAGATGCGATTCAAAAATTTATAAATAAATATCTACCTTTAATTTCTGAATTAAATTTAAGTAAAGAAGATTTAATAGACACTCTTGAAGGATTAAATTTTATATTTTATATAACAACAAATCTTTATGAATAAATATATATATAGTGTTTGTATTAAAGGTTGTACATATCCAGAAGTAATTATTGCAAATTCTATAGAAGACGCTCAAAAAAAAGTAGAATATATTTATAGTACACATATCCCAAATATGCATTATAATTCATATATTGAATTTATATATTTAATATATGAAATTTGCGGAATATCTTTAAGTGAAATTTTTAATGTCAATGAGTTGTGAGAATTGGTTTAGATATTGATAATGTTATTGCAGATTGGGATTCAGGATATATTAAACGTTTTGGTAAATTTCCTAAATATGATTGGGCGATTACTAGAAATGTAAACAACATTTTAATACATGAACGTGATTTTTGGCTAAATTTACCATTACTTAATATGCCAGACTTTATACCAAGGTTATTTTGTAGTGCTAGAGTAAATTCTAAAAATTGGACAAAAGCATATTTAAAAAAATATGGATTAAATAGTCCACTTTATCAAGTAAATGGTTATCATATTTCTAAATATGATTTATTAAAAGGTAAAGTGGATTTGTTTATTGATGACTCTTTAAAGAATTTTATTGATTTAAATCAAAAAGGAATACCATGTTTACTTATGGATTCTAATAATAATAAATCGTGGAAAAATATAGGGAGAATTCATTCTTTAAAAATAAATGAAATAATACCTATTTATGAAGAATTTATTAAAAATGATTTTAATAATTTATTAAAATCATTTTGGTGTTAAAAATAAAAATATATATTTAATTGTACTTAGTCCTTCTTTGCGGATCATTTCTAGGACATAATAAATATTAGAAACGTGCGGCATTAAGTCCGCTTACCTAAGACTAACTAACGTGAACAAATCCATGCTCTGTCTGACAACTCCGCAACATGGTCCAGCCTAAATTATAAATCCCACGTTCGTTCTGGTAGACGCTTAATTGGGTTAGTCTCGGTGGCCTCTGAGTATATTATTATAGTATAATATATATACAATATGACACCTAAGAAGGGTGTGAGGCTCTGTGCCAGCTTCTCTGTAGTTACTCTACTAGGGGCTGGTAGAGGAGTTGCTGTATATATGTAAAAAATATAGTTAAAATTCTATAATTTGAATTTAAATGAAATACAAATCGAACCAATAATAGAAAGTTTACGCTTAGAAAATATATCTGATGAAATATATTTTTCTAAGCGTTTTTCTAATTATATATCAAACTCTAGATTAGGATTAATAAATCCAAAACAGGGTGGTACTCCAGAACAGTTTTTTGAAGGAAAGTTTAACGCTTTTAGTGATTCTTTAATAGTAGGTAGTGCTGTTCATGAATTAATATTACAACCAGAATCATTTTTTATGGTAGATTGTGTTGATAGACCTACAGCAAAAATGGGTTATATAGCAGATGAATTATACACAAATACTAGAAAAACTCCTAGTAATGAACAAATAATTAGTGCTGCTATAAAATACGATTATTATGGTGGTTTTTTATCTGATAAGAAAATTTCAGATATTAAATTAAAATGTAATAATTATTGGAAAAACAGAGCTGATTTTGAAGAAAAATTTCATTTAAATAAGATTCCAATTTATTTATCTGAACGACATAGGAATTGTGTAAATTCATGTTTAGAGAGTGTTTCTAGAAGTTCTCAGATACAAAAATTACTTCATCCTAGTGGGCTATTACAACAACCAGAAAATGGCTACGAACGTACTATTTTACTTGATGTAAATGTTAATTATAATAATGAACATTTTATTTTAAAATTAAAAAGTAAATTAGACCAATTTACTATTGATTTTGAAAATAATACTATTATTGTAAATGATGTCAAAACAACAGGTAAAATGGTTAATGAATTTCATGAAGCAATTGATCGTTATCATTATCAACGTGAACTTGGAATGTATGCTTATTTATTGAGTTTGTGTGCAAAAAAATTCTTTAATTTGGATAATCCAAAAATAAAAGGTAATTTTTTAGTTGTAAGTACAATTCCAAATTATTATACGAAAGTAGTACCGATGACTAAAAAAATGTATTTACAAGGATTCAAAGAATTTTCACAATTACTAAAATTAGTAGCATATTATGTTGCGACCAGATATAGAAACTTCGCCGCCTTATAGTCAAATGCGGCAGGAATATGCTAATAAATATTCATTAGGATATTTAAATACAGATATTAAAACTAAATTTGCTTTAATATCTTTGGTTGGTTATCTTACATATAATTTAAAGCAGAAAAAGCCAGGAGTAACAGCATATTCTATTTTACATAAACTAAATGAGAAACTTAATTTACCAGAAGATTTTATTAAGGGTCTTTCTGTAGTTTGTGATGATTTTAGTTATCAATGTAAAGAATTTCCAACATTTGATATTGAACCAAAAAATATGTTAAAAACAATATATGATATTTTAAAATCATATATGCCTTTTTAATAAGATTTGTTTATATTAAAATTGGAATATAAATTAGATATTACTTAAAAAATGATGACTTACATAAGTAAGTTAATGAATAAATGTTTAATAAATTAAAAATAAAAAAAATGGAAAATTTTGTAAATTTTAAGAAATTCGAGGTAACAGGTTCAACTAAGCAAGAAGCTTATGATAAAGCTCCGTTTAAGATTTTTGGCGATGCAACTCATGCATATAAGGCTTGGGTAGCTAATCAAAAAACTGCTATCACTGAAGTAATGATTAAAGATTTCTTGATTGATCAATTGAAATCAAAAACCAAGATGGCTCCTGGTTTGGGTCTTGCGATTACTGTTGAATCTGCGTCTGCTGATACTCGCGAGCGTCCGTATAAGTTTGAACCTGCTAAGGATGCTAATGGTCGTCGTAAATGGAAGAGTGTTTATCAGTTGAAGACTGCTGATGGCAATGTTCTTGCAGAAGCTGAAACACAATCAGAAATCAAGAAACTTGCACGTGACTTGTATTCTTCTAAGAAGGTTACAGAAGATACAACTTGTATTAGAGCTAAGAAGATTATTGAAGGTACTACTGTTGCATTCAATGTTAAATATGCTCCATCTAAGAATTTCAAGATTGGTCGCTTTATCATGTTTGGTGTAGAAGCATAATCGTACTTATAATATAATATATTTCTAATGAGCTGAGTCGGTTTTTAACTGGCTCAGCTTTTTTATTTTAAAAACGTAACTGTAATAAACATTGAAAAATGAAAGAAACTACTGTCAAAAATTTTATTAATCTTCTAGAACAAATTAAAAAAGATAATATTTCTATTAGTAAATATTGTAAAGAACACAATACTACTAAACCATTTAAATATATTTCTAAGATTAAAAGTGATCTTAATAAAGATTCAAGTTTGGAATATCACAAGCAAGCATTAGATCTTTACAATAATTTAAAAACACAAAACAATTGTTCTGAAGAAAAATTAGATACAGATGATATATCAGAAGTTAAACAAATAAGAGATGACAGTGGTAAAATAAAACTTTATTCTTTTAAAATATTTAAAAAGAATAAACCAGCACTTACAGGAAGTATAACTAGAGAAGAAATGTCTTCTATATATAGAATGTATTCATATTATGGTGCATCATTAACGCAAAGACAAGTTAGTAGATTTTTCCCAGATTATTCTTTAATTGATTTTAAAAGAATACTTAGGGCGTTTAATATTACTAAAGCTTCGAGTCCATTTCCTCCACATATGATAGAGGAAAAAACAGAAGATGAATTACGTGAAATTCAACTTAGAGAAAAAGAAAATGACTTCTTACGCAAATCAGAGGAAGACATTATTAAAAATAATGAAAAACTTCTTAGAAAATATGCCCAAGAAAACATTGAATTAAAACAGAAATTAAAAGATTATTCTAATTTTAAAGTTGAAATTAATGGAAATATTAAACCATATATCATTGATAATGACAATAAAGAATACGGTCAGTCTATAAATGTATATTTAGCCGATATTCATTTAGGAGCATCAGTAACTTCAGGTACTCTTGCTGTAGAAAATATTAATTATGGATTTGAAGAAGCTAAACGTAGACTTACTAAAGTTATCGATGGTCTTTATGAATTTGGGGCTTTTGATACATTAAATATTATTTTACTTGGAGATAATATTGATTGTTGCGGTATTATTAATAAGACAGCTAGACTTGATCATTATATTCCAGAAAACATGGATGCAAGAGAACAAGCAAATAAATATATTGAACTTATAGATTGGTTTGTTACAAGTTGTATAAGTATGAATTTATCTAATAAAATTAATTTATATTCTGTACCATGTGGAAATCATTCTGGAAATTATGAATATATTTGTAACAAAGCTATAATGAATTTAATTAATAATAAATTCCCTGATATTACAACAACTCTATTTGAAGAATTTTTTGGTATATTTGAATTAAATTCTCATAAATTTCTAATTTGTCATGGTAAGGACGATCAATACATGAAAAGAGGTTTGCCTCTTGTGCTTAATGATAAAACACAAGTACAAATGTATGAATTCCTAGAACAAATAAATATACATAATTGTCCTGTTCATGTTATTAAAGGAGACTTACATTCTAATAGTTACACTTCTTGTAAACGATTTGATTATAGAAATACATTGAGTTTATTCGGAGCAAGTGATTATTCTGCAATGAATTTTTCAGCTAATTCTTATGGAGTTAGTTATGACCTAATGATTAATAATCATATTACTAGAGGTGAATTTCAAAATATGTAATAATTAAATAATATAATATGGAAATTACTATAAATGAACTTTTAAAAGGAAAAGCAACGCGAATTAAAAATAATGAATATTTACCAACAGAAGCATATATTAATCCATTTCTAGAAAGACTTCATAATATAACTGATGATTTTAGGGTTCAGGTTCAACTTCCAAATCAAGTAACCCTTGATTCTGATGGAAAAATTACTACTGAAGATATAACTTATAATAGAGTATGGATTCAAGCAGTTTTACCTAATGAATTAAATTTTAAAAATCATAAACAAGTTATTGGTTTAGTATATGGATTGGATGTTAGAAAACCAATTTATAAAATTTATACTGGTGGATTAAATATGGCTTGTACTAATCTTTGTGTATTTAATCCTGATGATTTAGAAGTTAAGGAGTTAGAATCAAATTCACCAATGAATTTTAAACCAGTAAATAGAATGTTGGAAGAAGTTAACAGCATTGCAGTTACATTAAAACAAATGCTTGATACTCCATTTGATTCTGATTATAGAAATACATCTGAACAATTGGGTAATTGGATTAAACGTTGTATGGTTGAATATGAAGATAATGGATTTGGAAAAATTAAATTAGCTTCATCAGTAGCAGAATCTGCATATAAACTATTGTATTCTAATGAAAAATCTCCATATTATGTAGGAGAGAAAGATACTAATATGTTTAATGTGTATAATGCTTTTACTCAATGTATTACTGATTCATTAAAAAAGGATATTATGAATCAGTTTGAAAAAACAATGCTCTTAAAGAAAATATTGTCACTTTAATTTATATTGAATATCCCAGATTATAAATATATATTTTATAGTCTGGGATATTTTATACATTATGAAAGTTACAGATAGAAAAGGTAATTTACAGGAATTTGATCCCAATAGAATCAAAACAGCTTTGTATAGAGCTTTTAAACAGTGTAAAATAGATATTAATAGCACTGTTATAGAAGATATATATAATTCTGTTTATATTTGGGATAAGATGAGTATTGAAGAAATACAAGATCAGATAGAAGAGCTACTTATGAATTATGATTATCAACAAGTAGCAAAAGAGTATATTCTTTATAGATATAAGCATAAACTTGCTAGGAATATAGCTGATTCTAATAAGTTTAATACTACTATTGAAGAAATAGTTTCTGGAAAAACTAACAAGGTTACTAATGAAAATGGAAATAAAAATCCTAAACAATTTAATGTAATGCGCGATTTAGTAGCTGGAGAAGTTTGCAAGAAGCTATATAAAGAATTAGAGTGTAACAAAGAACTACTTAAATTACATGAAAAAGGTGCAATCCATATTCATGATACAGATTATAGATTTATGCATGGAATGAGCAACTGCTCATTAATTAACTTAGAAGATATGCTTCAAAATGGAACAGTTATTAATGGCAAACTCATCGAAAAGCCTCATTCACTAAGAACGGCTACAACCATTGCAACTCAAATACTTGTTGCCGTAAGTTCGAGCCAATACGGTTTCCCATTTTAATCTGCCGTATTAAAAGGACACTAACCTAATAAGGGTTTTGAATTAAGTTTCAAAGCTAACGAGGGATAAATGGAATATTTAAATCTCGTGATTATATTAATTTTAAATAGTGGAATGCTATGAATAACAAAATATTAGAATTAAAAGATACTATATATCAATTATACTGTAAAGAAGGCAAAAGTACAGTATATATCAGTAATTTATTAAAATTAAATAGAAAGAAATTAGGACTACAATTAAAAGATTGGGAATTTGAAAAATTAAAAGTTAAAAGAATAACTCCATCTAACAAGAAATTTATAAATAAGTATAAAAATCTAATAATATCAAGATTAAAAAATAATATTTCTTTAAAAGATATTTCTAAAGAAATTAATATACCTTATTCTAAGTTATTGTATACTTATAAATTAGATAATGATTTAATAAGTGCTGTAGAAGAATATAGAGAAAAGTTATCTAAAAAACATAATAATATTATAAATGATAAGATAGAAAAAAGTTCTAGACTTTATAATATAGAACCTATAGAAGGAGAAATCTGGAAACCCATATTAGGGTATGATGGTTATGAAATTTCTAATAAAGGTAGAGTTAAACATTTTGCTATAAGTTATAACAAATTTTATTTATTAACATTAAGCCCTAATCAAAAATCTAATAGATTTTATGTAACTTTATGTAATAATGATAAAAAAGAAAATCTTCAAGTAGCACGATTAGTTGGATTTAATTTTTGTGATGGATATAGTGAAATTAATAATACTATAAATCATAAAGATGGAAATGTTCAGAATAATGATGCTTCTAATCTTGAATGGGTTTCTCAATCTTATAATAATTTACACGCATATAATAAATTAAAAAGACAGAAAAATATAGGAACTCCTAATAGATGGACAATTATTTATAATAATAAATATATATTTAAAACTATAGCTGCTTACGCTAGATTTATAGGTAAATCTGAAACACAAGCTAGACGATATATAGACAATCCTGAAAAATATAATATTAAAGTTATTGATAAATTAATATAATTGTAACGACTATCTCGAAAGAGAGTACATTAAATTAAAATTTAATGGAAACGTGTCCACAGAAAAATACAAATTTCTGTAAGAAATAGTCTGCCATTATATAAGATACAAATTATATTTTGGTGGGAGTAAGTATTACTTTAGCTCATTTAGCACCATTTGTTCGCAGTAGTAAAGAATATTACGAAGAGCAATTTAAGGATTTATCTCCAAATGAAAAAAATAAGCTTGTAAACAAGTTTCTGAATAAAGAAATAGTTGATAGTATGCAAACATTACTTTATCAACTTAACTCAATGACAAGTACGAATGGTCAATTTGGCCGTCTTATAAAGTAATTTATAAGATTATTATAAGGTGAACCTGTAAATGCAGGGTGTGTTAATAATTTTGATATTGACCATAAATTTCATACATTTACATTGATAACTTAATTATTAATGCTAACGGTGAAGACTATGTTAATTTATAAAATTACTAATAAAATCAACAATAAAATTTATATTGGACAAACAACTTAGAAATTAAAAGACAGAATACGAAATTATAAATCTGATACTAAATTTAAATCTCCAGACACATCTAGACCTATTATAAAAGCAATAAAAAAATATGATTTTGAAAACTTTGAATTTGAAATATTAGTAGATAATATAGAAACTCAAGAAGAAATGAATATATTAGAAACAAAATATATTTTAGAATTTAATACACAGGATCATAATATTGGATATAATATAGAAAATGGTGGAAATTCAACAGGTAAACATTCTAAAGAAACCAAAAAGAAAATAGGTGAAGCACAACTTGGCAGTAAAAATCATATGTATGGTAAAAAAGGTAAATTAAGTCCATCTTCTAAACCTATTATTGACATAACAACTGGAGAAATATTTGATAGTGCTACAGAAGCCAGTATTCATTTAGGATTAGGTGCATCAGGAGTAACAAAAATATGCGCATCAGCAAGAGGAGATAGACACTCTGCTTATAAACATATATAGATATTTAGAAAACGATAAACCTGTTATTGTAAACCTTCCTATAAGTGAACGAAATGTAAACTATATACTTGATTTTACTGAAAATAAGAAATATAAAGATCTTGAATCAGCTTCGAGGTTAACTAGATTTAAATTAGAAAGTATTCGTACATGTTGTAGAAGAAAAAGATTCTTTGTTTAATCATAAATTTAGATATGGAGAAAAACATATTATTCAATATATAAAAGCTCCAAAAATATATGATAATATATTAGAAAAATATAAATATGTAGTTAATACCGTGCTAAGCTCTATAAATAATAGAGAAAGTGTAACGACTATTCCTGAAACGGAAGTAGTTTTTAGGTGAAACCCCTAATTACGAAGCGCCTTACCCCTAACATGTAATGATGAGGGTGAAGAGATAGTCTAAACTATATGGTAACATATAGAGGGCGTGCAAAGCCCATTTTGCTCTGTATTCTGTTATATACATGAGAATGATAATTATGCTAAAGAGAATGTAGCTCTTATAAAAGAAATATTTAATCAAAGGATTAAAGGAATGAAGGGTCCTAATGGAAATATCATTAATCCAGCCTTCCCTAAAACTGTTTGGGGAAGTAAAATGTGGTGAACCTGTAAATACAGGGTGTGTTAATTAATTAATGCTAACGGTATCAGTGGAAATAAGGGAAAATAAATAATTCACGAATATACTGACTAAGAGAATCTAAGGTCTATAATATAGATAGCTGATAATACCGTGCTAAATATTTATATATGGAAGAAAAGTTTAAAGTTTTAACTGGAATAACTGAAAATTATGCTGTGAGTAAATCAGGTAAAATTAAATCTTTATCAAGATTAGTTTATGATACTGGACATGATAGATATTATAAAATAAAAGAAAAAATCTTAAAATCTTATATAAACAATAAAGGTTATGAATGTGTAGATTTAAGAATTAATAATAAAACTCGCAAATTTTTAGTTCATAGACTTGTGGCTTTTGCTTTTATTCCTAATCCAAATAATTATGAAGTAATAAATCGTAAAGATAGTAATCCGTTAAATAATGATGTAAAAAATCTAGAATGGTGTACTACATCATATAATATTCAATACGAGTGGTCATTTAATGATAGAAAAGTAAGTGATAACATGATGGCTCAATTTAAAAAACCAAAACTTCATTTATGGAAAGCTATACAACAGTATGATTTAAGTAATAAATTCCTACAAGAATTTAAAAGTATGACCGAAGCTACAAAATGGCTTATAACGAAAGATTTAACAAGCAATCCAAAAGCAAACAGTAATATAAGTGCTTGTTGTAATGGAAAAGCAAAATCAGCATACGGATATATTTGGAAATATAAAGAAGAAGTGTAACGACTATTCCTGAAACGGAAGTAGTTTTTAGGTGAAACCCCTAATTACGAAGCGCCACACATTGAAGAGATAGTCTGAACAATATGGAAACATATTGATTAACAAATTGAAACTCATCTATGTTCTTGATGAAGATAATATAAATCCTGGAACTAAATACTATGATGTAACTAAGTTGGCAGCAGAATGTACATGCAAAAGAATGGTTCCTGATTATATTTCAGCTAAGATTATGAAGAAATATAAAGAAGGAAATGTCTTTCCAAGCATGGGTAAGTGAAATATGTAGCCCATGTAAAATCTCCTTAACTCGCTTAGAGGTGTCCTTTAAGGGCTAACGGTTAGGTCTTTTAAATAAGATGAGACCGTGCTAAATGGAATAAAATATTCCTAAATGTGTATCGACTATGGCTGATGAGTGTAAGCCAGTAGAGTTTGAGATAAGCACAAACTCGAAACAGGAGACTACATCATAAATGTAGAATATATAGTCAGTTCATTTGGCGACAAATGATTAAATGTGCAGAAGTTTCCTTCATCCTTGGAAAGATAAAGATGGTAAGTATAAATTCTGGGGACGGTTGACCAAATCGTTTAGCCGTCATTAAACTGTGTGAACGTAAGAAAAAACGGTGTGAGCTTAATTGCTTGCTAACGGTGAAAACCTATATGGGTCAATACCGTGCTTTTAAAATTATAAACTACAAAAATATTTTTGAGTATGAATACTATAATTATTAATGAACAAGAATTTAAATAGTTTAGAGACACTTGGTATTATGTAAATAAATTAGGTGATGTATATTCTGTTTATTCAAAAACTTTATTAAAACCAATGTGTAGAAAAACAAGAAATAAAATGTATAAATATATAGACATTCTTAATAAAACTACACATAAACAACAACATATTGCATTGCATAGAATTATTGCAGAAGTATGGATGAGGCCATTAAAAGAAGGAGAACAAGTTAACCATATTAATGATAACTCTTTAGATAATAGAGTTGAAAATTTACACATAGGTGATCAAAAAGATAATATAAAAGATTGTTATAATAATGGTCATAAAATAAGCAGTATAAAGTATATTACTGTTAAAGATAAAGAAAATAATAACGCAGTGCTAACTTTTTGCCCTTTATCTAAATTTATTGAATACGATGGACATTCTTCTAAAAATGGTTCTATTAAACGTTGGTTTATTAGACAATGGTTTAATAAAAGATATGAAGTTCTGGATTATGGTAATATTAAAAATTTAGAACATTTTAGAAGTGTAACGACTATGGCTGATGAGTGTAAGCCAGTAGGATAGAATTTATCACTATCCGAAGTGCACAGCATTGTTGAAAATAACAATGAAGAGATAGTCTAATCCTCTTAGTAATAAGAGATCGATTGTAAACATTGGTGTAATTTCTATCAATTTACCTTATCTAGCATTAGAATCAAAAGATTATAATGATTTTTTAAATAAGTTAGATGATATAATTGATAAGATTTCCTCTGAACAAAATAAGATATTTAATCAAATATCTAATGTAAATACAGATGTAGCTCCTATACTTTGGAATTATGGGGCTTTTGCAAGATTACCTGTAGGAAGTAAAATAGGTGAAGCTATTAAAGATGAATATTGTTCTGCATCTATAGGTTATATGGGTATTGCAGAATGTGTTTATCATTTTGGTAAAGAGTACGGCACTAAAGAAGGACAACAATTAGGTCTTGATATATTAAAACATATGTATGATAGAACTAATTTAAATAAAGAAAAGTATCATTTAGCATTATCTTTATATGGTACTCCTGCAGAAGCCACTGTTACTAAATTTGCTAATGCTTTAAAACAATTTCCTATAGAAAAACATGTTAATGATAGAGATTATATAACTAATAGCTATCATATACCTGTAGAATATAAGATTGATGGGTATTCAAAGATAGAATTTGAAGCTCCTTTTCAAGAATATTCATCAGGAGGTTGGTAATACAGCTTCCTAAAACTGTGTGAACTTTTAATCAAGGGTGTTATTTTTATAAATAGCTAACGGTGAAGTCTTTTTGATAATACCGTGCCAAGCTTGAATTTTTTAATTCTTGAAGGTGTAACGACTAAGGGTGATGAGTGTAACCCTGTAGGATAGGAAGTGATTACCTATTCCAAGCGCACAGCTTAAAAGGCGGATTCCGCTACTAAGAAGATATAGTCTAATTTTAATTTTTAATTTATGTCACATACAATAAAAATAGGCACATGTAGTATATGTAATAGAAAAAATACAAAAGTATATACTTTAAAAGGATATAAAGATGTATGCTCTAAACATATGCATCAAATACATAAATATGGTAAACCTCTAGACAATAATCCTAGAACAACTAATGATTTTAATGATTATATTATTAAAAATGATATTGCAATATTTAATGTATATAATCAAAGAAATGAAAAGGTTACAGAATTTATAATAGATAAATCTGATATAGATTTAATTAAATATAAAAAATGGAGACTAAGTTCAAAAGGATACATTGTTACAGGAAATTGTACAAAAACAAATCCAACAACATGGCTTCACAGAATATTATTAAATCCGAAAGATGATGAGGTTGTTGACCATATTGATAGTAATCCTTTAAATAATTGTAGGTCTAATCTACGTATTTGTAAACAATTTGAAAATGTTTGCAATAAGACATTTATGTCTAATAATACTTCTAATTACATTGGTGTATATTTAGATAAATCAAGAAATCAATGGGCAGCAGAAATTCGATTTGGTAAAAGTAGAATACATTTATGTAGATGGTATACAATAGAAGAAGCTGTATGTGCTAGATATATTGCTGAGAAAATATTATTTAAAGAGTTTCAAAATACTTCTGAACAAAAGAAAAAAGAAAAAATTATTAAAAATAAAATTAAAAAATCTCAGTTTTTATCTATAAAAGAGTATGTAGTTAATAAATTAAAAAGTAAAAATTGTGTATAAGTTATTGCGAAATGCCAGATATACGTAAAAACCCAGAAGCAGTACTAAATATTATGAAATGTATTTATGATAATATGATGTACTGTGAGTTAAATACCACTTCGTGCGATGTATGTTATACTTGTGGCTATGAAGGAGAAATTCATATGGATAATCAAGGTAATCTTAGTTGTCCTAATTGTGGAGAGACCGATAGACATAAATTGTATGCAGAACGCAGGTTATGCGGGTAAACTAATATGCCCCTTTATATAGTGATATATATAGAAAACGCTGAATATGCTGGAAACTCCTAAAGTTTCTTAAACTACAAAGTAATTTGTAAAGAATAAGCTTGAATGTTAAAAAATTAAGAAAATTGGACAATCAGCAGAGATAGCCTATTAACTAAATGTTAATATAATTTTGGAATCCCAAATTATATACGTATATTTATATAGTTACTGGGAAGCTCTCAACGACTACCAAGGCGCATCTAATTTAGATGAAGGTATAGTCTAATCCCTTATTACTAATTTAAACTATATTTATATGCGAAAAACTACTAAATTTTGTGATATTTGTGGAATATCTTCAGATGAAAAAATTGTCAATTACAGTAAAAAATTTAATATGTTTTTATGTAAAAAAACATATGCATCAGTTTATAAAATTTGGACATAATTTAGACACAAATTCAAGAGGTGTATTTGATCCAAATGAAATACGAGTATTAGACAATTATTGTGAAATAGATACATATGACCAACACGGAAATGTATTATTTACATATATATTTGATAAAGATAATTTAGAAGAAGCTAAAAAATTTAAATGGAGAACCATATTAAAAGATAATGGTGAAAAACCATATCTGGTTACAGGTAATCAAATATCACAAAAAGAATATTTTCATAGATTGATAATGGGAAATCCTGTAAATAAAGAAATAGATCACATTAATGGAAATTCTTTAGATAATCGTAAATCTAATTTACGTATTATAAATAAAGAAGACAACCAGTTAAATATGGATAAATGTAAAAATAATAAATCAGGATTTCGAGGAGTTATTCAAATTAAATCTAATTCTAAATGGAAAATAGACTTTAGATATAAAAATGTAAGATATTACTTTAAGCAATTTAATAAAAAAGAAGAAGCTGTATATTTACGTTATTTATGTGAAGTTTATTTTCAAAAAGAATTTAGATTTAAAGAAAATGACAAAGTAATTCAATCTGAAATTAGTAAGCTTTCGGATATAGAAAAAAATAATATAGAAATTTATTTTAATAATAAAATAAATACACTGAAAGGTGGGGTATAAATGATATTGGTATTCTAACTAATGGTATTTCTAAAGGAAGAATAGCAGACATAAATAATCGCGTAAAACATTTTTAATAAAATAATAGCCAGAGTAAAATCTGGCTATTTTTATATACTTATGGATAATATTACTATATTATTAAATTTACCAACCGAGGTAACATTTAATATGCCTAAATTATTAAAAGATATAATTAATGAAGCTAGACATGATGGGTATTTTACTTTATCAGATATAATTAATTATATTGAAAATAATATGTTTAGTGAAAATGTCTTTGAAAGCAATATTGAAGGATATGATCCAAGATATTGTGATTTTCTAGATCAGTATAATGAAATAACTGAACAATTAGAATTAAATCCATTATCAAATGAAAATCTTAATATAATCAAAAATATATTAAATAATGCTTAAAATACTAAAGTATCAACAATATGATGTTGTTAATGGCCCTGGAATTAGATGCAGTATCTGGTTAGCAGGATGTAATAACCGTTGTAAAGGATGCTGGTCTCCTCAGACTTGGAATCCATTAGCAGGAGTTAATTTTATAGACGTTGCTGATAAAATTCAGAGATGTGTGGATAATCCAAAAATTGATGGTATCTCTATATTAGGAGGTGATCCTTTATATTGGATAATGAAGGATGATTTAAACTTCGATAGTGATTATATAGCAGATAGTATTTCTAATGTTAGAATATTATTGAAAATGTGTAAGGCTTCTAACAAACCAGTATGGTTATGGACTGGATATCTTTATGAAGATATATTAAAAAATGAACCCGAGGTTCTTAATTATATAGATGTACTCATTGATGGTAAATTTATAGAAGAACGAAAGGATTTAAATCTTTATTGGAGAGGTAGTTCAAATCAAAGAATTATTGATGTGAAGAAGTCTATTAATAATAACACAGTAATACTTTATGATTTACAAAAGGGAAGGTAAAGAGTACTTTGAAAAAGGAAAAGCAATATGTAATATAACTCATTATCTTTTTAATAAACCCATCTATCAAGATATTAGATATACAACTAATGTCAAAGTTAGAGAGGAATTAGGAGAAGAAAAAAATACTAATAAAACATCAATTAAAGGGTTTACAAATGACTAAGATTATAGTATTAAACTACGAAGATTGTAGTGTTGATATAATTGATTTTAAAGAAACTAATGTTTCAGAAGAAGATTGGTTTCATCAACATTATAACGAGAATGAATGTTATTATATGATAGTAGAAGATCAAGAGTTAAATATTAATTTTAGAAATTCAACACAATATGGAAATAGCAATTCTTAATCATAAAGATTTGTGTGTAGATATTATTAAAACAGCACCTAATCTTGAAAGCAAACAAGAAATAGAAGAATATATTAAAAGTCAAGGATTTGATTTAAATACAATAGATTGGCTTATAGACCCAAATCATAAAAGAATACATGTAAATATTTGGAAACCAATTTATGATAAAGTTAAGTGATGAACAAGTAAATGCTTTAGAGCAAATTAAATTATTTTTAAAAAATAAAGATTTTGCTATTAGTCTTTGTGGGGCTGGAGGAAGTGGAAAAAGTTTATTAATTTCATATATTATTCAATATTTAGAATCAGAGCATATTAAATATTGTTTATGTGCGCCAACTCATAAAGCCAAAACAGTACTTGAGCATTATACACACAGAGAAGCAATGACATTACATAAATTATTGTCTCTTTCTCCTAAATTAGATATTTTTGAATTAGATTTTAATGACTTAATATTTCAATCTAAAAGTTCAAAAGAAATTCCAAAAAATGGAATTGTGATTTGTGATGAAGGTTCAATGATTAATGATGATTTGTTTGATTTATTAAAACAAAAATGTGAAGAACTTAATACAAAAATGCTTTTTGTATCAGATTCTAAACAACTCGCTCCTGTAAAATCAGAAAATAAAAGTAAAGTTTATACTTTAAAAAATCAAATTGTTCTTACAAAAATCTTTAGACAATCAGAAAAAAATGCCATTTTAGATACTTTACAGATTCTCAGAGAGCATCCTATAAATAAGTTTAATACTTCTATTGGTGAAGACGGAAGTCTTCTCTGTGAGTCTGATTTTAAATCATTTTTTAATCTTTGTAAAAATGGAATTTATAATGCTATAAAAAATGAAGATATTTTTGAAGCTAAAATAACAGCATTTAAAAATAGCAGAGTTAACAATTATAATGAATATTTAACTAAGGCTATATTTAATGATTCTGAAGAATATCATAAATTAGAAATTCTAATGGGAAATGAAAATCTATTGTTTAATAATTTTCAATATTATAATTCTATGGATTATATTATTAAAAATGTTACATCAATAGATATTAATATTCCTAATTATCATACTCTTCCAGGATTCAAATTAACTTTATTTGATACTGGAACAAAAGAATATGGAAATATAAATATAATTTCTAATACATTAAACGATAATGAATATATTGCATTAGCTTATACAATTGAATCATTAAGAATTTTTGCTTTAGAGTCAAAAACTAATTATCAGAAATCTAAAAGATGGAAACAATATTTTAATACAATAAATAGTTTTGCATCTTCTAGAGATTTATACTATGATAATAGATTAATTCGAGGTAAATCTTTTAATAAAGGTTATGCAGTTACAGTGCATAAATTACAAGGAAGTACTTTGAATAATATTTATGTAGATATGAAAGATATTAATACCTGCTATGATTCTGAAATGAAACGACAACTTCAGTATGTAGCTTTATCACGTGCAAGACACAATGTATATATTTATCAATAAATTTGATTGGGTAGTTAATTCAACTCTTCCTATTTATGAATTAGTAGGATAATGGAAATTACAATTATTTATAATGATGAATCTCAAATTAAACAAATTAATTCTGAGATTTTAGAGAATTATAAAGTTAATTTTTTAGATATACAATCTAAAAAAACAAAGAAAAAAGCATGGAAAATAAAAAATTATTGTAGTGCTAAATTAGATCCATTTATTGTAATAACAAATAAAGATAATAAAATTATTAAAGCTTTTTATTCAGAAGCTGAAAACGTAATTAATTCTTTAAATAATCTACTTAAAAACTATGGAAAAGAAAATAACTGTAAATGTGATTAACAAATCTGAAAATAAACTTCCTAATTATGCTACAAAAGGAGATGCTGGATGTGATATTCGTATTGATTTTAGTAGAACAACTCCAGAAAATCCTATTAAAGTATTTGGTGATGCCGAAGTTATATTTGCAGGTGAAGCTCATTCTAAAACAATGATTCGTCTTGAACCAGGTGCTAGAGCTATTCTTCCTACTGGTATATTTACAGCTATCCCCGAAGGATGGCAGGTTGAGCTACGTCCAAGAAGTGGTTTGAGTATCAAAAATGGTCTAAATTTGATTAACTGTGTAGGCACGGTGGACGCTAAAATTTGTTAATTATTAATAGTTCCGTGTAAATTTACTAATTTAATTTTATATTTATAGTATGTTAAATATAAAATTAATAATTAATGGCAAAATTTATTTGTGAATATTGTGGAAAAGAATTTGAAGCAAAACAAAGTAGTAAAAGAAAATATTGCTGTAAGGAATGTTCAAATTTAGGAAGAAAAGGGAAAAAGATTGGTACAAAAGTTGAAAGAATTAAAGTTGTTTGCGCTACTTGTGGTAAAGAAGAATATGTACTTCCATGTAGAGCTAAGAATTATCATTGTTGTTCTGTAGTATGTCTTGCTAAATATAATAGTGAACGATATTCTCAAAAAATTAGTTGTATCTGTCCAATTTGTGGTAAAGAATTTAAGTTAAAACCCTATTCTTACAATCGTATAAAATCAACACCTTGTTGTAGTAAAGAATGCGCTTCTAAACTAAAAGAAACAACATTTATTGGAAAAAATAATCATCAATATGGATTAAAAGGAAAAATAAATGCATCTTTTAAAGACAGAGCATTACCAAAGAAGAATAATCATGTTGAAGATATGTTTGTATACGCTCCAGAATATCCAGATTCTAACAAAGATGGGAGAATTACACAACACAGGCTTAATGTTCTTCGGAATCATAAAAAATTTAATAATGTATTTTTCGAAGAAGAAAATAAGATTGTAAAATTCAATCCTAAATATAATATAAACGTGCATCATATAGATGGAAATCATTCGAATAATGCTCTTTCAAATTTTATTCCATTAACAAGAAAACAACATAAAACAATACATAATAATTTATTACAAATTGCAGAAATCTCCATTCATAATATAATTGGCGTCCTTAAACAAGGTGAATTGCTGGAAACTCCAAAAGTGGACAATCAGCAGCTAAGCTTAAATAGTAATATTTTTGAAAGTTCAGAGACTAACAGTCGATTCCGAACAGGTAAAGCTGAGGAAAGTAATACTGACACGAGTGCCTTGCTTAATAATATATGTAATATTATTAATGATTATATAGTCCAAACTAAAAATATAACAATAGATGGATATAATAAATCTATAGAAGAAATTTTAGAGTCAGAAATAAAGAGTTCTGAGTAAATTACAAAATGGGTTATAGAAATGAGTGGGGTTTGCCTGTAGTGAATCAAGGCCAGGAAACTGTATGGCTTGAAGATGGGGAACGTGTTGCACAAGCAGTTCTAATGCCTGTATTTCATATTGATTGGAACGAGGTAGAAACACTTTCTGATTCAGAGCGAGGTACGGGTGGATTTGGAAGTACTAACTTGGATGAAAATGGGAATTATGTAGCAGGAAAATAAATATTATAATTATATATTATTAGATCCAAGAAAGCCTTTTACTTGGGAATTTAATTCTATTAAATTTGAATACCTTCCATTTTATGTAGGTAAGGGTTCTGGAACTAGATGTACAGATCACTATCGCTCAGGTAATATTAGGTGTGATTCTAATCCACATAAAAAGAATTTATTATTAAAACTAAAATAGGGAGGTTATTTTCCTAAATTTGTAATTTTAAATACAAATTCTAGTGAATCAGATGCGTTGAATAATGAAATTTATATAATTTCTTGGATTAAATAGAATCTAGGTGATGTATTAACAAATATTACAGAAGGTGGAGAAAATCCTCCAGTACGTTACAGTGTTAATAATAATAAATCTGTAAAAGTATATTAGTATAATAAGGATACTGGAGAATTTATTCAAGAATATGAATGTATTAGAGAAGCTTGTAAAGCATTAAATATTTCTTTAGATAACGCCTGTCATATTTCAGAATGTTGCAAAAATAAGAGAAGAACATGTGCGTCTTTTATTTGGAGATATGAAAAGTTAGATAAAATCACCCCTGATCCTAAAAAATTCGGACGCATAAAATTTGATCATCTAATTGCTTATAATAGTACTGAAAAACACATATTTAATTCTATGAAAGAGGCGTATGATTTTTTAGAAATTCCGAATAAAGGAAAAATTAATTAGGTGATAAAAGGGAAACGTAAAATGTATATGGGTTATTTTTGGAAAATAGAATAAAAATCATTAACAATAGAGGAGATTTATATCTCCTCTATAATTTTATATAAAATGGGCTTAGATATTAATTTTATAAAACGTAGAAGTGAATCTATTGGATATTTTAGAAAAGTAAATTTTCTGGTAAAATTCTTTCAAGATAAAGGAATGGATGTTGATAATCAACAATTATTTCTTATTAATAAAGAAATGATAGAAGATTTGTACAATCGTTGTCTACAAGTTATTAATGATCATTCAAAGGCAGAACAATTATTACCAACAATGTCTGGATTTTTCTTTGGAAGTACAGAATATGATGAATATTACTTTAAAGATGTTCAAAAAGTATGTGATTATATTGAAAATAATCTCTTTGAAGCTTTTGATTCACTAGATAATGAAGAAGATATTTACTTTGATATTTGGTATTAATTATGATAAGTAAAGAAGAGTTTAATAAATTAATTGAAGATCATATACACTGGTCAAATAGAATTGATGAAGTATCTAAAGTCTTAAATTTTACATCATTATTTGAATGTGATTGGATAGATTATGCTACTCAATTATTTGAAAATACTATTAATATGTTATTTACCAATGATGGTATAGATACTATAAATTGGTGGATATATGATAAAAGAGGTAGATCAGATTTTAAGATGTGGGATAAAGATGATAATGAAATACCTACAGAAACTATAGATGATCTTTGGAATATTATAAAAAAATATCGTAAATGATAATATATTTATTAGGAAAAGCATCAAATGGTAAGTTTCGTTTTTCTGTAGTTAATTGGGATGAAGAATGGAAAGAGCCTGAACATGGATTTCTAATTACTCGAGAATATGGACAGGTTAGAGGAAAAACTACAAAAAGCCCAGATACTTGGATTAAAGTTGGAAAAGCAAAGCGTACCCACAGAGAACAAGCTATACTTCAATTTAATAGTTTAGTAAAAGGATTTCTAGATAAGGGGTATATTAAAGTAGATAAGCATCCTAATGAATATACAGAAGAAGAACTCAATTCTATATTTGGTGAAGTGAAAACAAATCAATATGGAGTAATCAAACCTCAGCTTGCTAAACAAGCTAATAAAGTTACTAATCCTAAGATATTTGATAAAGAGTGGCTTATTTCACGAAAACTCGATGGATTAAAAGCTTTATTCTACTACAAAGATGGAGAAATACACACTTCGAGCAGAGGAGGCGAAGACTACGATCCTGCAACTACTCATTTACGAACATATCAACCATTAATTGATTTCTTTAAAGCTAATCCTACTATAATTCTAGATGGAGAACTTTTTGTTAGAGGTAAAACACTTCAACAAATTAGTGGAGCCGCCAGAATGGAAAAGAATGCAGTAGATTGTGATTGGTTGCAATATTGGATATATGATTGTTATGATACAGCTAATCCAGATATAATAGCTAAAGAAAGATATAAATTTTTAATTAAGGAACTTAATCATAAATTTGGAATATTTGTATATCTTACAATAGATGATGATTCTATTAAAGATCCTATAAGAATACTGGGTCATGAATCTACTTCTGGTTGGGATAATATGAAATGGCTTCATGATAAATGGGTAGCTGAAGGATTTGAAGGAGCTGTAATTACAGATCCAGAAAAACCTTATAAACCTGGTTCACGTTGTAATAATCTTATAAAGATTAAACAATACAAATCTGAAGATTTTAAAGTAATAGGTTATAAATTAGGACTTAGAGGATCTGAAGATATGACCTTTACTTGTGAATTGGATGATGGAAGAACATTTGAAGCTATGCCTTGTGGAGATAGGGCTACTAAAGCAGAATATGTTGAAAACTTTGATAATAAATATAGAGGACATAAAGCTGAATGTACTTTCTTTAATTATTCTGATGATGGAATTCCAACCCAACCAAAAATGAGAGTATTTAGATTTGATTTAGAAGATTAAATTTATTTAATAATATAGATAATATTGAAATCTTTTAAAATTAATTATGAAAAATATAACAAAAGGAGGTAGTTACACTTATGCAGATGATTTATTAGTTAGATATTTTAAAGACATTAAAAATTATAAAAGTTTGTCTACATTACAAGAAAAAGAATTGTCTAAAAAGATTCAAAATGGAGATAAACAAGCATTAGATGAATTAATTAAGCACAATCTTAAATTTGTTATTACAGTTGCAAAACAATATCAAGGTAGAGGAATTTGTCTAAACGATTTGATTTGCGAAGGCAATATGGGTCTTTGTGTTGCAGCAAAAGAATTTAAACCAAATATTGGAGTAAGGTTTATTACTTACGCTGTTTGGTGGATTAAAAATTTTATTGTAAATGCCATTTATGTTAAAAGTGGAAATGTTTATATACCAGTAGGCCAATCTGTAAAAATAAACAGATATAATAAAGCGGTTCAATTTTTAACAAAGGTATTAAAGAAAGATCCAGAAATTGAAGATATTGCTAATTATATGCAATTATCAGAAGAAGAAGTAAGACAAATAAAATTAACTAAACAACATTATGCTTCTTTTGATACAAATTATGGTTCAGAAGAAGAACCTATAACATTAGAAAATTTAATTCCTTCAAAATTTGAAGCTGATTCTGATTGTGCCAAACATGATAGAATAGATGGATTAAATTATATTATTAATAGTATGCCAGATAACCGAATGGCAGATATAGTTAGAACTATGTTTGGTATAGGAACACAAGAACTTACTCTTGAAGAACTTGCAAGCAGATTAAATATATCATCTGAAAGAGTAAGACAGCTTAAAGAAAAAGGTATAGATTGGCTTATTAAAAATAAACGTGAGGAATTAAAGGATTTTATATGATTAATAAATTTGAAGTATATGATTTAGAATGTTTGTCAAATCTATTTACTTATACAGGTTATAATATAAAAGAAAAAAAATATTATCAATATATTATTTGTAAATGGAAAAACGATTATTTAGAATTATATAATCATTTAAATAATGATGATAAATCATTATTAATGATTGGATTTAATAATGAGTCATATGATTATCCTCTTTTACATCATTTAATTAAACATTTTGATATATATAAAGATTTAAATGGTCAAGAATTAGCTCAACAGCTTTATAAGAAATCACAAGAAATAATTGAAATGGAATTTTCAGCAATAGCTGATAAAAATAAATATATTCCTCAATTAGATCTATATAGGGTTTGGCATTTTAATAATAAGGCTAGAGCTTGTTCGTTAAAGGATTTAGAAATAGCTATGTGTTTACCAAATGTAGAAGAAATGCCACTTCATCATACGCATTGGTGTAAAAAGGGGGACGAAGACCTTATACTCTCATATAATCTTAATGATGTATACTCTACATATAAATTTTTCTTAGTTACTATTGGTAAAACTGAATATTCAATATACAAAGAAAAAAATAAACTTAAATTAAGACAAGATATACAGAAACAATTTGGAGTTAATGTATTAAATCTTGGTGATGTTCCAATGGGATATCAGCTTATATTAAGTCTTTATTCTAGAGCATCAGGAATATCAATACCACAATTAAAACAATTAAAAACACCAAGAGAAAAAATAATATTAAAGGAATGTATTCCAAAATGGTGTAATATTCAATCAGAACCATTTAAACAATTTTTAAATAGAGTTAATACGTCTATTATAGATCCTAATTCTACAGAAAGTATAAAAAACTTCGGTTTTAGTATACTTACACATGATTATAAATTTGACTTTGGTGGAGGAGGTTGTCATGGATGTTGTAAACCTGGTATTTATGAATCAAATGATGATTTTATAATTGTAGATTACGACATTGGGTCACTATATCCATCTATAGCTAAATCTTTAAGTCTTTATCCAGAACATTTAGGACCTACGTTTCTTAAACTGTATGAAAAGTTTATTAAAGATAGGCTTGCTGAGAAGCATAAACCTAAAAATGAACGTAATCAAACGTTAATTGAAGGATACAAGCTTATTCTTAATGGTACATACGGAAAATCTAAAGAAGAATCATCTTTTCTTTACGATCCATTATATACGTTTAAGACAACTATTGCTGGTCAATGTTTTATATGTATGTGGTCTGAAAGATGGATAAAAGCTGTACCAGAAGTAAAATTTTTGCAAAGTAACACTAAATAGTCCATTGGTGTTATAAAACTCTGTTAATTGCGGGAAACTCCTTAAGCTTTAATTACTGTATATTTACTAAAAGTAATGTTTTAGGTATAGTAAAAACATTAAAGATTGGACAATCCGCAGCCAAGCTCTTTAAATAGAGAAGGTTCATCGACTATCCATTATGGAGTACTACTTTTTAGTAGGAAAAGCGGAGTATATTAATTTTTTAAAATTGTTATATTATCAGTTGACGATCTGACAAATTTTTCATATATTTATTGTATAACTAAATAATATAATAAATTATGAAAAAATGAACATGTAAGAACAATTTATTTTGATTTAACTGAAATTAATAGTGATGATTTATTATCTGTCGGAGTATATAAAATTATTAATAAAATAAATAATCATTTTTATATAGGAAGTTCAGATAGATCGTTTAAAGAAAGATTTAGAGAACATTGTAGATGTTATGAATTATTTAAAAAAGGAAATCATAAAAATATTCATCCTATATTATGGAGAGCATACAATAAGTATGGTATTGATAATTTTAAAGTTGAATTGATTGAAATTCTAAATAATAAAACATCTCAAGAAATTTTAGAACGAGAAGAATATTATATACAAACATTAAATCCTGAATACAATATTTGTAAATTTCCAACTGTTGGAGGTAAGCCTAATTTAGGAATAAAACTATCAGAAGAATGGAAGCAAAAAATTGCTGAAAAATCTGCATTATATAAACACTCACCTGAAACATTATCTATAGTTACAGAAAATAATAAGAATAATGCTGTTAAAGTAAAAATGATTAATATTAACACTAATGAAGAATTATTTTTTAATTCATGGAAAGATGCAGGTAACCATTTTAATGTTACTCCAGAAGCGTTACAAAAAGCAAATAAAAGAACAGGAGTTTATAAAAAGGTTTGGAAAATAGAAAAGCTATCGTCACAGAAGAAAAAATTAAAGTTTTTGTCGATGGTGATGAAATGATATTTGACTCTTATTCTAAATGTGATAAATATTTTAATATGTGGAGAGGATATACATCTGAATTAGTTAATAAAAAATCAAAACAACTGATAAAACAATTATATAATTGGGAATTAATATAAAGATATAGTCAGGCTTTATATGAAAATATAAAGGTTAAGGATGGACAAACAATTCTTATACCGAGATCAAAATTACATTTAATTAGAGAAGCAAACGAACAATTAACTAAAGAAACAGGTCTTACTATTGAGGAAGTATTCTATAAAAAGATGATAATCAGAGACGTAAATAATTACATCGCAGTATACGATGATTATACTCTAGAAAATAATCATTGCAAATTAAAAGGATGCTTTGAAATAGATAAAGAGTATTATAAAGATCCTTCTATGAAAGTTGTTCCTATTTCTTTAAAGAAATATTTTGTAGATGGTATTCCAATTAAAGAAACTATAACAAATCATAAAAACATATTTGATTTTTGTTTAAGATTAAAAACAAATTCAAAATCTATACCATATTTTAGACATTTAAATGATAAAGGTTTAATTGTCAACGATAAATTAAATAGAACAACAAGATATTATATATCTAATAATGGTGGAATTTTATTAAAAGATTTTAACGGCAAATTAAACGGAGTTAATATAGGGTTTTCAGTAACATTATTTAATAAATATATAGAAAAACCTATTAAAGATTATAATATTAATTATAATTTTTATATATCAGAAGCTAATAAAATAAAAAATGTAATTGAAGATTATGGACAATTAAGTTTATTTTAATACATAAATAAGATATGACTATTAAAGAATCTAAAATAGTTTGGATATTCATTGGACAAATGAATGGATTTTTACTTATTTTAAATAGTTTAAGTAAATGTATTCATAATAATATACTGACAGATATATTTACAGATATGAAAATTAAAATTAAAGACATAGAAAATCAACTTAAAAGTTTAGAAAATGAATGATTATTATCCTATTGTATTAACAAAAGTCAAAGTAATTAAAATTGATATGAAGCCAGCTATTTGTGACACATTAGAAAAGTATATATTAGTACAATGGCCAGAGATTCAAGATTTTATGAGTCATTCAAGATGGTCAGAATGTATATTCTGTATGGAAATAGAAGGACATCAATGTCCTGATAATGCATATATGGTCCCTGAATCATTATATAATGAAGTAATACTTAATACTAAATATTCCCTATAATGAAAAATAAAAATTATTGGATGTGCAATGATGCGCAAGGTTTATATCTTTATGTTGGAAAAACAGAACCAATTTTAGAAGATAATATTTTTAATTCTAATGAAGACTGTGATTGGATTAATATAGAGACGCTTGATAGTTTAGGTATTTTATATCCTAAAGATCTTCCTGTAGGAACTTGTAAACAACTAAAATTAAAGATTAAATCTAAATGGTAATTTTATAAAATATATAATTATGAGCTGGTCAACTGAATTATTTTGTAATATTTCTTTTAATAGAAAAACGTACAATTCTAAATATGAGGTTCAAGATGATATTGATGATTTAAATAAACAAATCAATACCTGTAAAGAAACAATTAGAGATATGGTTATGATTACCGAACCTTCTAAATTTGTAAATAAAGATAATGATGAAAATCCTTATTTCTTTTTATGTGATAACTTTAAAGAAAATATTGAACTTTTAGAAGAATTAATAATCGAAAAATATAAGCTTGATGTATTATTAAATAATTGGGGAAATTGTCATAATAAAGAGGGACTTGCAATTTATCCACCAGACGAAATAAATTGGGATACAGCATATTTACACGGAGATTTTATTAGAAGTACCAAATATCCTAACGACAAATCTCTATTAGGACAATAATTATAGGTGTTGCTCAATATTGGGCAACACCTATTTTAGTTTTTATTATATGACAGGTAAAGAAAATTCACAAGATTTAATTAAAAAAGCCTTATATCAAATCTCTTTTATTAATATATGCTATTTATAATATGGATATAAGATTGTTAAAAGTTTATTTATGTTCATCATATAATTTAAATCCCTATGTAAATGGAACTGTTATAAATGCATATATGCTAAGATATGCTTGGAATTGGGATAAAATTGAATGTAGATTATTTCATCAATACAAAAATGTTCCAATAGTATATATAAATCATTTTAAATATAAAGAGAATCGAAAGATTATACATGTAAAATTTCATTTTTCTAAAACAGAAGATAATATAATTGTAACTACAACAACTTTCGATTTATATATTTCACATAAAAAATTTAAGAAATTTTGCAGGAATTATGAGAATAAAAGAATATATTAAATATTGTGTTTAAAAACGTATAGATAATGAATAACTTTTATGAACATAATAAAAATTTTTACTTCAGTATTAATTTGCTTAAATATTATAATATTATATAGTTGCAATAGTAATCTTCTTGGAAATCCAACAGTAAAGGTAAATGATAAGACAATTGACCTCTGGGATGACAATCCAAAAATTGAAAACTATAAACCAACAAAGAATGCAATAAAGTGTAAAATAATAGATTTGAAAGCAAATGCAGCGCATAAGTCAAGCTCAACGATATTGCAATATGTAAGAAATGTTGATAACAATAATAGTGATACAGTTTTTATTAAATTTAAAAACTTTCATGACTTATCAAACAACATTGATGCAAGTATTTTTTATATAGAAAATTTTAACAACACAATATTATTCGTAACAAAAACAGGAAATATTTTTTATTTTGATTAAAATTATGATAAGAAAATCAAAATATAAACTTACTGATATTGTTACTTTTCGAGTTGGTAATAAAATATATAAAGGGAAAATACTTTTAGTAGACAAATATGATACATTCGAACAAAGTAAGGAAGCGACTTACGGTATATTGATTAAAAATGTATCAGAATATCTAATAAATATATAAATATGAAACGTATTATAATACCAGATATTCATTGTAAAATTGAATGGGTAAAAAATATTATAAATAGAGAATCGCCTGATACGATTATAATGTTAGGCGATTATTTTGATTCATTTAATAGCGATCTTGTTTATAAAAGTGATGAAGCATTTAAAGAATTATTAACTATAAAAAACGATTTTATAAATAATCATAATAGTAATTCTTTTATTATGTTATTAGGAAATCATGATTATCATTATCTTAGTGATGCTATTTTTGAACAATATTCGGGTTTTGCTTGGTTTATGGAAAGATGTATTACACCTCTTGTAGATGCAGAATTTAAGCAGGGAAAATTACCTGTTATATATATAGATGACATCAATAAGATTATATTTTCTCATGCTGGTGTTACTAAAACATGGATGAAAGAAAATAATATAAATTCTATATATGATATAAATAAATCAGTATTACAAAATCCAAGTATTCTAAGATTTACTTACTTGTATGGTGGTAATGAATATGGTGACAGCATAGCATCAAGTCCTATTTGGGTACGTCCAAATAGTTTATTAGAAGATAAAATATCTAAATATATACAAATAGTCGGACATACCCAAAGTATAACACAAAACGATAATGGGTATTATGAAAAAAATAATTGTTATTTTATTGATAATGCGCAGCATACCTATATGATACAAGAATTAAATGAATTTGGTAAAATAATTAATCAAGAAATAAAATGTCAAAAGATATAGATCTTAAAAAGCAAAAGTATATTGCTGAAGAATTTTTCAAATATTTAGAATATTCTATAAAAGATATTAAATTAATTAAAGTTTTTCTTTTAGGAGATCCTGAAGATTACCTATCAACTAATGTAATAGAATGTCGAGGGGTTTTTAAATATAAAGAAATACCATTTAACATCACACTAGTTTTTAATATTAAGACATTATTATATTACTACTATATAGAAGTTAATGGACGTGGAGAAATAGGAGAGTATTTATTTAATATTGAACGTTATGGTGAAGACCAATTAGATGATATACATCAAATTCTATTAAATACTATACAACTAATTATAAAAATTATAAATAATGAAGAAGGAAAAGAATAAATAATATGAATGAAATTATTATTGGTAAAGCAAATGTAGAGGTAGAGAAGTTTTATAAGGGGCCTATTATAGTTACACAAACTATTGTATATACAGTTAAGAATAAAAAATATAAAATAAATATAGAAGTTGAAGCAAATCCTAAGCATAATATTGAAAAATATTTATTTTGGTTTAAGGAAGACAATGTAATTATTGAACACATACCTAATACTGAAATATATTTTATTTACGCTAATCATTAAAATTATTTAATATGAAACTTATTGAATCAAAGATATATAATGTAAGCTTTGCTTTTCCTAATGATAAAACTGTTAGTGATATAAAAGCAGTAAAAGCTAATTCTGTGCAAGAAGCTTTAAATATTGGATTAGAATATGCTAAAATTAACAAATATAGAGTAACAGCAGTACAAGAAGTATTGTCAGGAGGTATACTAGAATCGTCCACTAAAACAATTACTATAGATGTATAAACAATCTTTTATATATAAAGTCCTAGACTTATTAGTAGTATTACTTGTAGGTCTAGGGATGGGAGTTATTATGACTATTGCTTTTATGATAAGCAATATATTTGGAATAATTGTATTTGTATTATTTATAATTGGGTATATTTTAAGTTTAGTTAAGTCATGAAATTAATAAATCAATCTTTTGAAATTATTGAACAGCCTAATACTACAATAGGACTATTTAAACATATAGAAAAAGCCTGTAGGATTTGCTATAAATCAGAGGATAAAATTACAGATACTTCTTATCAAAGATTTCTTACTATGATAAGAAGTAATGGCCATTTAAGTCCTTGGGAACATGGTACAGTTTATATGAAGATTAATGCAAAGGAAAATAAAGCTGATTTTGATTTGTTTTATCTTCTACTTAATAATAAACCTTGGGTAAGAATGTCTTATGATAATAATGAAAATTGGTATATAACTACTAACTATAGAGCTATTATTGAAAATAAGTTGGAAAATTTATGGGAAAAATATAGATGTTCTTTTACAGGAGAGCATACTCCAAGAATAACAGTTAAATTTATAACTTCTATTGGTATAAGTAGAGAATTAAATAGACATAGGTGTCATAGTATATGCGAAGAGAGCACACGATACTGTGTAAGTGGCGATACTTTATTAAAATATAAAAATTCTCATGCACATTATACTATTAAAGAATTATGGGAAGATAAACAAAATAAAAATAGATTATCTAAAATTTTAATAGAGGTATTAAATACTGATACAGGAATTTTAGAATATTCTAAAATTAAAAATATATTTAATAATGGTATTAAAAAGGTATACAAAATTACTACAGAATTAGGATATTCCTTAAAATGCACCATAGATCATCAAATATATACTCCCGATGGTTGGAAACATTTATCAGAATTGAATATAGGAGATAAAATTTATGTAAACGGAATTGATGGACCTGTATATCAAAATAAAGATTGGTTGGAATATCATTATCTAAAATCTAATAAAACTGTTTCTGAAATTTGTAAGGAGTTTGGATTTAAACCAGATGTAATCAGAAAATGGCTATATAAATATAATATTATAAAACCCATATTAGGAAAACAATTATATCAAGACTTTGATTGGTTATATAATCAAAACATCACTTTGAATAAAACTTTCGTAGCCATTGGGAATGAATTTAATTTTAATGTATCAACATTAAAAAAATGGGCTAAAAAATTAGGAATTCCTAATAAAGGAACAGGATATTTTAATATAGGGCGAATTCCTTGGAATAAAGAAAAAAATGAATTTGAGGACGAACGGGTTGCAAAACAAGCAAATGCATTAAGAAATTATCATCATAATGGGGATTCTACAGAAAAAATATTAAAAGAAAATACTTCTAAATATCAAAAACACAAAAAACCATTTTGTGAAATCTGTAAAACTACTATAGATTTAGAAGTACATCATAAGGATAAAAATCATAGTAATAATATTCCAGATAATTTAATGACGGTATGCCATTCTTGTCATCAAAAAATCCATAATCAGTCTTTAACATCATTGCATGGAGATAGAATCATAACTATAACTGAATTAGATGAAGAAGAAGAAGTATTCGACTTAGAAATAGAAAATTATCATAACTATGTAGCTAATGGTATAATAGTACACAACTGTAATTATAGCAAAGATAAGTTTAATAATGAGCTTACTTTTATTAAACCTGTAAATATGGATATTAAAGTAGGTGATTATGATATGCAATTATTTAGTAATCAATCATATTTTACTGATTATAATCCTACAGATGTTTTTATCTTAAGTTTACTGCAATCAGAAGAATCCTATCTACAACTTATTAAGGAAGGTTTTAAACCTCAACAAGCAAGAGATGTATTGCCGTTAGCTACTAAAACAGAAGTAATACATACTGCTTTTATAGATGATTGGATTCATTTCTTTGAACTTAGATGCAGTAATGCTGCACATCCTCAAATAAGAGAACTTGCTAATAATTTAAAACAAGAATTTATCAAAAGAGGATATATTCATGAATAATAACTTTGTAGATATAGTTCTTACTAAAGAACAAATGAGAGAATTGTTAGATCATAATATATACGATAATGATGCTTCTTTAATATATGATTCTAAAGATGGTAGTTATGTGATAAATAATATTTATGCTAGAAAATATCATTGTAATCTTTTTGCTGATATATTAAAAGTAAATTATCGGTTTACTTTAGGTGATTTATTAAGAATATGTGATGCAATTAATAAAAAGATCCCTGATTATAGCATAGACATGACTTTAAATACAGGTATTGTCTCTGATTCTGAGGGTAATATTATATATAAAGACATTACAGAAAGCAGAATAGACAGGGTGTATAATGTTATTTTGTGGGTATGTAATAATATTTTAAAAGAAAGAAATATAAAGATTGAAAGATTCAATAATTAATTTATATTATCTAAATGAAATTAAGAAATGCTAAAAAGAAGCTAAAGAAAATAGCACTAAAAAGATATACAATACCAATAGATATTAATAAAACATACTGTAAAATAATTTATAGCGATAAGATATTTCCTAATGGTAATCGTATGTTGGTATTACGTCTACTTTCTAAAAAGAACGATAAAGCTTATGGTCTTAAGTATTTCTATATTAAATCAAAAAATTATTAAATATTATGGGAACTAATTTTTATGCAATTCTTCCTATACATAAAAGAAGTATAGATGCTGTAGAGGGAGCTGTATATACATTAGAAGGCTTACTGAAAAAATTAGAAAAAGGCAATGATGTATGGGATAACATAAAAGAGTTTTCTAATGTTTTAGCTGAAGGGATAAAAAATATAGATGAACAACGTAAAATACATCTTGGTAAACGTAGTGCTGGGTGGTCATTTCTTTGGGATGCTAACAAACTCAAATATTATAAACCATCACTCAAAAGCATTCATAAATGGATTGTAGATAATAATGCTATAATTAAAGATGAATATGGTGAAGAATTTTCATGGGACGAATTTATCAATGATGAAATTGGAAAATGTCTTTATACATCAAAAGCAATTAGAAGTATTGAAGAATTGCCTGATGATATGAATCCTGATACAGTAAAATATATAAAGGAAAATTATTTTGATAAAAATCTTCCTTATTTCCAATACTGCTCTCATAGGTCATATCATATTATGCATCCAAATGAACCTACTTATTATTACGATAATATCTCAATTCCAGATTTTACACCTTATGCTAAGAATAGATTTGTAGATTTTGAATTTTCAGAATTTCAGTCAAAAGATGGATTGAGATTTGCAATTTATACTGATTTTAGTTAAAACTAAATTCAGATATAAAGAAATGTTTGAAGTCAGATTAATTAAGTTCTAATCAACTACGATAATAAGAATAATAAGTAGTTAATAAATGAGAATTCTTCAACTTTTCCAAGGATTACAGTTTCTAAAACAAGTGTCGAAAAGTATATTGTAAGGTCTTCGTTAATAATTACAAATTAAATAAAATGGACACATTAATCACAATTGGAATAGTGCTGTTGGTGCTCTCCATAATCTATGAAATAAATAAAGACGATATTGAATAAAAAAAAGAAATACTTATGTATAAAATTAAAATATGGTAAGCATTAGAAAAACAAAGAAAGCTCTTAGAAAATATGTAATTAGTGAACGAAAACGGTTACGTCTTAATAACAAGAAAATATATTGTGAAAAAACACACGGCACAACAATAATACCAGATGGCAAACATATGATTGTTCTTGCATATAGAACAAGAGATAAAGTTTTTAATTATAAATATTTTTATAGTAAATGACCAATTACTCTTTTGTAGATAAATATATTGAAGCATACCTGTGTTCATCATATTATTTTGATGATTATATTAATGGTGAAATGTTTAATTACCTTTTTAAGAATGAATGTTCACCATATAAATTTAAGTTAAAAAGCTATGAAATAAAACCATTTAAAGAATATACTAATGTACCAGAAGAATTTATTAAGAAATTTGGTGGTTCACATAATGAAAGGCAAGTGATTCATTTAATATGTTCATTCACTTCAAATGCAACTATTGAAATAAGTATTAGTAAATACAATTTATACATATCAAAAAAGAAATTCTTTAAATTTGTAAGAAATAAAATTAAGAAAAATCATGAAAGTAAACATTGAAATAACAGAAGGATGTACAAGCTTTTCTTATCTTATTAATGGTATTGAATGGGTAGATTTAGTTAAAGATGAAGAACCTGATATTCATGATAAGGAAGCAGTTAATAATATTAATTTTGTAAATAAAGTATGCGATACTTTAATCAACGAAATTGAGATCCAATATAATTTACCAGCATGGATAATTGGATATCTTTGGGATGGTGAATATGATACCTATTGTACACAAGATACGTTTATTAAACTTGTTAAAAATAATAAGAATACAAAGGAAGAATATCTTGGGACATGTGATGAGTGTGGTGATAGTATTTACAGATGGAAATTGGAAATTGAAATTGAATAAGTAAATGTATAAAATAATAATATTGTTAATTATATTACTTATTATATTTTATCCTATAAATTATGAAAAAGAAAAAGACTATTGGAGAAGACATTAAAATTTAAGATTAAAGTTATGAGATATAGAATAATTGCAGAAGACAGATTGGCTGAATTGCTAAAAGAAGAACTTTTACTCAATGCAGTAGTTCAGCGGTATGACGATGATTTTAATGATATAGCTGAGGACTATTTGAATTATATGTCTAATGAAGAATATTATGATATATTCCATAAGTCAGACGAAGAATTGACAAACATATTTCCAATTGCTTAAAATATAAAAACAAAAATGATAATTAATCACAAGTTTTTTATAATACACAATATAATGTACTATATAGATAAGTAATTAAATTAAATACATGTTATATGATACGCAATAATAAGAAACTTTATTTAGCTTTTACGGTAAATCATGAGTTGATTGGCATGTGTCAATCTGAGGAAACACTAATTGAAAAAAAATAAAAATGTTTCTGAATATTCTATGTACTATATTGAATACAAAGATAATGACTATATTGATATAGAAAATATAGAAGATAATGCAGTTTATATAAGATTAGTTAGCAATGATTAGGGGTATTAATAAATATAATAGTTTAGAACTATATATAAATCATGGATATTAAATATGTACTTTCAAAAGATGATATCATTATGATACTTCAAATTATAAGAAAACTTAATGATACTATTAAGCATTGTCCTATGTTAGAAGATAAACAAGTTATTTATCAACCATTTATGGATTGGCTTAATCATTCAGGTAAGCAGCTATTTAAAGAAATTTGCGAAATGAATACATTAAATAGTAATTCTATAATTATATCTGATTAAATATGTTAGGTGATATTTTTATATTTATTAAAAATTGGATGAAAGAAAATATATTCTGTAGACATAAATATATATATAAAGAGATAAATCCTTATACTGCATATTGGGTATGTGAAAAATGTGGTAGAGTAAAGAAGTTTAATAATAAACATTGTCCTTAATTAATTTTATGCCTTTACATTTAGTTTTCTTTATTGTGTTCAGCTCATTAGCGATAATAGCTATTATTTTATGGGCTATATTAGAATATCAAATTTTTAAAATTAAAACAAAGTATAATCATTTTAAATTCTTAAAATAATATGACAAGAGAGGTTTATAATAAAATGAATGAAGTTTTATCAGCATATCTTAACGGAGTAGTTGTTCAACATAAAACTCAAAAGCCCTATGATCCATTTATTTCTGTTTGGATAGATGTAAATAAATTTGAAGAACTGGCTTATTTGGAAAAAGAACCTTATAATTATAGAGTTAAACCTGCCTCTGAATATGTACCATTTAAAAATGCTGGAGAGTTTATAGGTGCATTGCAAAAGCATGGTAATTTTGTTAAGCATGGTAACACTCATTATTTTCCAGTTAATGTAGATAATAGCAGAATTATGCTTAGATTTTATAATTTTGATTCTGAAATATCATTTGAGGAACTTCTTGATAAAGAATGGAAATTTGCAGATGGTACGTTGTGTGGTAAACTTATAAATAATTAAAGGTTTATTAATTATGTATAATACTTTAAATAATATACCTGTAGGAACAGAATACAATCCAAATGCCCCTTGGAATCATGAGGATAATCCTGAAAAAGAAATTGAAGTTATTATTAGTGTAACTCTAAGTAAAACTGTTAAGATCAAGGTATCTGATTATGAGATTATTGATTCTGGTAAAGATGAAGACGACATTCCTTTTGAAGAAATAGATTATTCAAATTGTGATTTAAAGGCAGCTGTAGAAAATCAATATATACTTCCACAAGATATACTAAAAGAATGGGATGTTGATGATTATGAAGTAATATATAACGAATAATTAATATAGTATGATAGAAAATGTAAGACAAATAAATGCTAATTTGAAAAAGTTTAGTTATATAGCTAAAGATAATGATTATATCACAGTAACAGAATGGGCTAATAAAGAAGGTTGGGATATTAATATTAATGACAAATTAATTTCTTTACATGAAACTGAATTGGATGCCATTAACTATTTAACCAAAGTTTTGTTATACGAAAAATAAAATATTCTAATGATTTATAATAAAAAATTTGAAGGATATATAAATTATCTTATAGAAAACCCATTAAAAACATGGTGGGAGTGTAGGAAGTATTTTAAAAGACCTAAAATTAGTATTCATTTTTTCACAAATCCTCTTTATAATTGTCCTTATGCATCTTATAAATGGATAGGTAAAATTATAGATATATCATGTGTAGATGTTTCTTGGAAAACCAAATATGATGATGTAAGATATGAAAGACCACCATATATTTGGGTTTGTTTCTTTAAAAGATTTGGTTTTTCTATTAATTTCCATACTTATTATAGAAATGAATTTGATGAGAAATGCAATTTCGATGAGTATTACTGGGATTATCTATTAACATATTTATATAGAAATAATGATTTATCTAAAGTTCCTACTTACATCGGAACTTCTAAAATATATAAACATGTAGATTATAAAGATGATAGTATTAAATTTGTAGATACTATTATACCAATTGCTAAATATGCTTTAACTAAAAAAGGTATTAAACAACTTAAGTATAAATTAAATAATTATTAATAAATATGGAATTCAAAGAAGGTAAATTATATATTTGTATACACGATGTTTTAATTAATAATAAATTGGCATTTAAATCTGATAATTGCTATAAATGTATAAAAGATAATATTCTTATTGGTACAAATAATGATGAATTTAAGCTTTCATCGATTAATAGTAAATGGGAATTTTATTTTAAAGAATATTCTGGATCTATCGCATCTGTTGCACAATTTAAAGGCATTGTAGATAAAATGATTAATCTTTATGAAATTAAAAATAAAGATTATGGTAATTCATTTGAACAATCTTGTGATGATTTTGGAATTACAGCTGGACTTGTGAGAATGAGCGATAAATTTAATAGAATAAAAACTCTTTCTAAACAAGATAACCTTGTTAAAGATGAATCAATTGAAGACACTTTAATTGATTTGGCTAACTATTCAATAATGACACTTATTTGGTATAAAAATAATAAAAAATAATATGAATTTAATAGTATTAGACGGAGAAAATATATATATTTATACACAAGAATTTATTAATCAATATAAATCAGATTTATCAACAGAGGATATTTTAAAAGAATTAGGTTTTAATTCTAATGATGTAATATTTTCATTTTCAGATGATCCAAAAATACATATTAATTCAGATTATATAGCAGACATTAACGATTTAAAATAATTATGGAATTACCAGCAACATTAAATTTAGCAAATAGAATTAATAAATTTGTTCAAGAACAGACAAACGGAGAATGTAAATATTTAAAAGAAATACAAATTAAACAACTCCAAAATATAGCAAAAGGACTAATTAGAGTTGCTTCTGAACTAGCAGACCCATCTCTTACAGAAGCTAGATATGAAGAAAATAAACGTAAAGAAAAAGAACGTAAAGAGCGTAGACGACAATTAAAACTAAAGAAAAAATCAGAACGATATAAGAAAAAATATGGTGATGACTACGTAATTAAAGAATATAGAAAATAAAAAATAAGGGCTAATCTTCTCAAATGAGAGGGTTAGCCCTTATTTTTTATTCAGAATCTTTAGGAATTAATAAATCTAATCCTGGTTTTAACTAGTTTGTTGCAGAAAATGTTTTTAAAATACAATCCAAAAAGGTAGTAGATCCAAATATTGTATTCCATAATCTACTAGCAGTATTGCCAGCCCAAGAAAACATAAATGGAGTCCATTTTGCCCAAGGATTAACAAAAGAATCATATATATTAAAATCCATTAAAGAATTATTAATTGATTTAGCAAGAACATTAGCAGCTGCAAGTTTAATAGGATTAGGATCAAGTTTTGATTCCTCTTTTAAATCTTTTAGCCAAGCAGTAAGACCAGCAGCAGCAATATTTCCAATTATAACCCACATAAATAAATCAAACATTAACTATTTATAATTAGATCTATATGCATTTCTAAGTTGTGGGTTAGTAGAATACCATTGCTCATATAAATTCTTTGATGTTTTTATAGGATTCCAGCTCATTGCGCTTGCTAAAGTAACTGCAATTCCTTCTTGCCATTGACCCTACCATTTAATTGCAGGAAACGAAGTTTTTTTTGTGGTCAAATCTTCTGTTATTTTGCCATTCTCATCAACTTTATAATAAAGTAAATTACCATCAGGATCTGTTAATTGTTGAAATGAACCTCTTAATTTAAATCCACCAGAACCAAAATATTGATTCTTTTTACCTGTCCAGAAAGTTTTAAATTGCATAAACATTGAACCAATCCATGTTGCATGAAGCATAGCTTTTTTTTCATGTGAATAATATCCGTAAATATCATCCGATAATGATTTATAAGATTCTGCCTATAAATTAGTATAAGCTTTTGGTAATGCAACTTTTTCGCCAATTACATAATTAAAATCAGTTCCATCAGAATTTTTTGTATGTTCATTTACAAACTATTGACACATTTCATAATATAATGCTCTTTGATAATTATATTCATCTGAACCAACATTTTTATCATTGGCAAATAATTCAAAACGCTTATCTTTTCTCCAATCATAAATAAGTTTACCATCTTTAATTGAATGCGCTTCCCAACATCCATCTGCTCTCATTTGTGCGCCAAAGATTGTTAAACGATTATAATAATCTGGTCTTGAAGAAAATTTCATAGCCCAACTATTAAAATTAAATATACCTGAAGGCTAAGACTAAACTCGTTCAACATATTGATTCATATCCATATCATTTAAAGCATATTGTTTATTAATTAATGAATTAATTGTTTCTTTATCACTAAATACAAATAAATCTTTATATGCTGAAGCAAATGAATCAGATACATTTTTTAAAGTAAATGCAGATTTTCCATATTTGCCTACCATATCTGGTTTCTAAATTATTAAACGAATATCATTCCAAATACCTTGTATAGACTAATATAATCCTTGAACAGGAGAAAAAGCTAATACAGAATAAGATGCTATTGTTTTAATTTTATTAGTATATTCAGATAATAATTGTACATTTTTAGGTATAATAGATTCGTTTTTAATTTTATTACGAATATAATCTTGCATATAATTAATATCATTCTAGAAATTATGATTAGCAATAAATCCTTGATATGCTATATGAGACATAGCAGCTTTCATAATAGGAAATACTTTATTAATATTATTTTTCATTGAGTATGCAAAATAATGTTTTAATGTTAATGTTTCTAGATTATGTTCAAAATATCCAATACTGCCGTGTTTAGCAATAGTTCTATTAATTATATCTTGTCGATCAGCTGCTTCTCCCCAATCAAATGTTGTATTCATATTAAATAAATCAGAATTAGCTTTTGTTAATTCATCATTTTCTTCTGCATAACCAACACCTTTCATTTTATTAGAAAAATCATCCATAATTCTAGATGGAGCGAGACCCTTAAGTTTGATTTTTAAAGATTTTAATAATCCATCCTAAGCAACTTGTGATTCCATTCCACCAACAGCAAGAGGAACTTTATAATAATCAATATTGCCTTTCTTTTCTGCTTCTTCGCATAACTTATCAGAATATCCTAATCTATTTTTATTAATTAATCTTAAGCAATATTGTAATAACTCTTTTTCAGATTTTTTTAACGTTGGGTCTGATAATAATTTAAATCTAAAATCTCCACCAACTTTTTCTGGATTTTCATATAAATTTTTAAAAATATTTACTCTATTACCAGATAAATTAAATCCATATTCCTATTTAACTTTTGCTACAAGTTCGTGTAATTTAGCAACAGGTTCGCGTAATGAATCTCTTACGTTTTGATATGCAATAGTGGTTTGTTTGGTAATTAGATTCAGCGTATCACTTGCAAGATTACCGGGGTTATCTATTTTATTTCCCTAAATACCTTTATTGAATGACTAAATAGAGTTTATCCAATCTGAACTTTCAATATTCTATTGTCTAAAATTAATACCTCTTAAATCTGATAATGCTAACTATGCAGTATTATATAATCTTCTATAATTTTGTACTAATTTGTCCTGTGTATATTCAAACGATTGTAATGATCTTGTCCACTATTCTTCATTTTCCATTCTGCTGATAAAATCTTCTAAAGCTCGAATTTTTTCTGGAATAGTATTGTCGTTAGCTTTATCTAAATCATTTAAACAGCTTTCAAAGGTCTAAAACTATTTATAGTCACCAAGCCACTATTTATTTTTACCTGTCGTTAAAATATCAGTAAGTTCATCTAATGCTAATTGATATTTAGAACAAACTCTTATATCTTTTCCAAATTCTGTCTAAGCCTAATTCGATAATTTACAAAGACGATTTACAGTATATACTAATTCTTCATTAGAAGCAGTCATACCTCTACCAGCATAAGGATTTAAAATTTCAACACTTCCAAGAGACGAACCATTACTAAATAAACTTTTTAAATTATTAAGAATTAACATTGTTTCAATTAATTCTATATTTCCATTTCTAGATTCTAACATCAAAGATTTATCAGACATTTTACCATCCGAACCAACCCTAACAGAAGAACGAGAAATATTTTCTACAGAATCTTCAATTAATCCTCCACTAAGTAAATTGCTTTTTGGATTAAAATGTCTTAAATACATTACTGGTCTTGATGTTACTTTTTTAACATCTATCTAACCTGTAATTTTATTCCTTAATAATATTAATCCATATTGCTTAACTTGTTCACAATTAACAATTTCCCAACTACCTTGTGTGTATTTATGTAATATATCTGAAAGCCAATTGGCGTTTTCATATCTATTATCAACAGATATTTTAGGTAATTTCATTGTAAAATCGTCTTCTGTCATTGCTTTTTCAAGATTAGAACTAATATTTTCTGTAGTTCTAACCTTGAAATTTTCAAGTAATTTATAATAATCTTTTACTTTTTTAAGTAATACTGCTTCTCCTTCTTTTTCAGATACACTAAATTCTTTCTGTCCTAATTTATAATTTAAATACCCGTTAATTGGTGTTAATGATTTTTGTTCTTTAAATTCTTCTAATATTTCTTCGTCAGTAATATCTGGAGACTAATATTCTTTAAAAAACTATTTCATTACACTTGTAACGTTAGAACTTAATTTTTCTGAAACAGGTTCTTGTTCAATTTTTTCAGGAAAAAATTCTTGTAAGTTTTTCTAAATATTAAAAGAATGTTCAATTTTATTTTTAATAGAATGCCAAAGGATAGGTGGTATTCTTTTACCATCATTAGTTTTACTTTCTGGTTGTATTGGATCAATAGAATCATAAACATATTTATCTCCTTCTTTTCTAAAATTAGTTAATTGTAATGGAACAATTAACATATCGCTTTTAGAAACATCAATTCCATGTCTTTGTAAAATTCTATTATATACAGCTAACTAATACGTAAATGCCAACTATTTAGCAGAATTATATCCTTTAATACCACCTTGTGAATAAAACGGTTTAGGAGATGTTTTATAATCAACAATATGTGTGTTACCTTTTCCATCAATAATTAATAAATCCAAACGTCCAAGTACTTTATTCCCTTTACCTTGAACTTCTTGAATACTTTCTCCCATTACAGAAACTTCTGGATAATAGTCTAAATCAGAACCAAACTACTATTCTAATTGTGTTTTAAATTCTCTAGCTAATTTGATTGCATCATGAATACATTTTTTATTAATAGTATTCATATCAAGCATTTTAGGTAAATAAATATTTTCTAAAAAATTATCAGACATTGTTCCGACTATTTGTCCTGCGTTTTGTCCAGATTTAATTTTGCTAAAAAATATTTGGAATATACTATGAACTGTTTCGCCATATTCAGCTTGATGTTTCCATTTATCTTCCATTATCTCCCTGTAATTCTAATATTGAGATTTTGGTAATCTGGTTACACTATTTGGATCATTAAAGAATAATTCTCGTTCATCATCAGTATATTCTAAATTATCCCAAGCATCGTATCTTCTTTTCCAATATTCATCTTCATTAAACTCTGGAAATAACAAATTACCTTCAGAATCTTTTAAGCCACTTAAAAATGTATTTACACCAGTATAAGGCGGATTTGGATTATCTTGTATTTCTCCATCAATATATGTTTTTTTACTTTGATCTAATTTCTTTTTCAATTCTTTAGATTCTTGTATTAAAGAATCTACCTAAGATTTAGCGTGTAAAAATTGAGAAGATCGTTCAAAAACAATATCACCATATTTTGATAAATAATTTTCTTTTTCTAATAAGAAATCGTTTAATTCTAATTCATTATTAAAACGATGTCCTTTATATTCATATACACAAGCCATTAGCAATATTCTTTTAATACATTTTGTTCAAATAATTCCTGTTTTCTATTAGCTAATGTTCTATGTATCTAAGCATCAGTTAACGAACCCTAAAAATTATTATTTAATTCAACAGAATTTAATTCCTCAACTAAAGAACGTAATGTCATATTATAAACTTTATCTCCAAGTGTTATAGAACTCCATTTACCTTTTATTAATGTATCAAGCATTCTGTGCGTATTGTATGATATTTCATACATTGTTGCTTCATCCAATCCATCTAATTGGCTTTTTTGTCCAGTTAAATGTTTAGCTAATTCGGATACAAATATTTCTTCATTAATATCCATTCGTGTTCTATTTTTATATAATTGTTTTAAATTTTCATATCCATTAAACTATTCGGCTTTATTTACTAGATCAGAATATAATTCTGAATATTTAAATCTTAATCCGCCCAACAATAAATGTAATAATTCATGTATAGGAGCATCTATAGAAGCAATATCTGTATTAATATATATCTATCCATTATAGATAAATGCAGCAGAATACTCTGGATCTATTACCTTATTAGCAAATTCGCCAGAAGACAATTCAGACGTAGTAATTGTGTTTATATTTATTCCATAAAGTTTAGACAATTTATCAACAAATTGATTTAAAAATACGGTAGTATCAGCAGAAGATGTATCTGTTTTTTCTTTTTCTAATTCTCTATATGGAGTAGGGCGTTTTTCTATTTTTACAATTGCTTCTGTGTTTAAAGGAATAACTTTCACTTCTAAATCTGAATGAATATTATTTAACGCTATATTTGCATCTTGTACATTAGAAGTATTTGTATATTCTAACAAATTATCTATTTTAGTGCTTTCGTTTTGTCGTAACTTAATATTATCTTTAAGTGTGCTACTTGAATCACCAGGTAATTCATCAAGATTTGGAAATCTTCCAAGCGTATCCAAATAAGACCTACAGATAGGTTCTAAAGTTTGTTCTGGAATACCAGACGTATTTTTCAACGTCTGGTATTCTGCAGAACTTTTATTTACACATTGCATTAGCAAGGATTTTCATAATTTTGTATAATATCATCTAATAATTTCTAATTAATAAATGTTCCATATTTAGTTTTAATTCTAGGTATGTCACATAATTCTCTTGTTTCTCCATTGTGTGTTGGATCTGGACCAACTAATTTGCCAGATTCATTTATAGAATATCTTCCGTGAATTGATTTTAATTCTTCCACGTTAGTATAATCTAAACCAGCAAAACCTTTAATAAAATAATTTAAATTTAATTCAGATGAATTAGTTGGATTAATTTTCTAATAATTTTTATCTTCATATACTTGATTTCCTTCCATGTCTTCTTCAGCTCCATAATCTTCTTCAATATAATCGTTATATTCATCTGAATATATATCAGAATAATCAAAATCGTCCATGTTTTCATCAGAAAAATTTTGAGATTCTTTACGTTTCTATTTAGATTTCATAAGAAACCTCTAGAATGAATTTCTATCTTGACCAAATATATATTTAGTTTTGCTAGTATATGTATTTTCATTCTAAGATAAGTAATATAGCAAATCTATGGATGTTTTATCTCCCATAGTATCAATATCGTCAGTATTTAACATACCATTATAAATTTCGCGTTCTTTATCAAAGTATGCTTCAAAATCATGTAACTCTTTAAAAATACCTTGATTCTATATGTCTGACATAATAGGAGTTAATGTAGATTGGCCAATTTTATTTGAATATGTAACTATATTGTACAATGCCATTAACTCTAAAATTGGAATAGAATCTTTTTTAGTCATTTTATAATCATATGCTCCAAGTTTATTAAATTCAGATTTAACCATATTAAATAATAATCTTTCGTTATCTGTTCTTGGCATCATATTAATATTTAATCCATAATTAATAGACGAATTATGCGATGTATTCATGTCAAATATGGTCGTAGTTAATAACTTAATAAATTCGTTTGTTTTTACAGCAGCAGAAGATCTAGTATTGTTATGAATTAAGCCTTGTTTTAAATTTGGGAATACCTGTGTATCCATCCAACGTTTAAATGTAGCATTTCCTGACTCTGTTCCTAACTAAATTAGCATATCTGTTTTATTTTCTACGAGATCACCGTAAGCATTATAATATTTAAATCCTGCTGGAATTATAATTTTTTTACCACTTTCTAATAAGAATTGATTATTAATATAGTCATCAGCGTAATTTTGTAATCCTTTTAGAATTTTAATTTTTGACTTCTAAGTTGTTGCATCAAATAAATTAACTGCCCAAGAATATAAATTATTGATAAATCTAAATTTAGCTGAATTTGTATTCATTATATAAAGTCTAGCAAAATCTTGAACATACTCTTTAAAATGAGGAACATAATATATAGCATAAAACGGATTAAATGTTCTAGTTACTGTATCATTACCAAATTTAAACTATTTAGAATTATTAACAGAATTAGCAGCAGTTAAAAATGTTTGATCTGTTGCTAAGCTAACAGTTTTTATTACTGTATCACCGTTATATATATTTGATATATTATGACTAGCTAATATAATTTCGGGTACTTTAGTTGGTAATCCTTGATTAAATTTATATAATTTTCCAAGATCTTGTGTTTCTTTAGATCCGGCAGCAAGTATTTTTAAATTATGATATTCTTCTTCGTATTTTTTTAATATAGATCTATATTTAGCATATTTCTTTAATATATCTATAAATCTATTAACGTATCTACCCTAATCGGTAGATACTAATATTCTAGGAATTTTATTAATCTATTCGTAAATATAATTAGGATTTACATTATTATCTAATAATTTAAGTAATCCTTCTGGATAAAATTTCTACAACTATGTATCAACGTATTCAAACGGAGACTATTTTTCAAACTAATTATTACTATTAAATAATTTTTTATTAAATCTATAAGTCCATGTTCCACTTTCAAGAAATTGAAATATAGATGCTAATGATGAAAAATTCAATTCATTAGTAAATACATTTCCTTCTAATAATTCATTACATAATCTTGCAATAGGAGACATTAAAGTCTTAGCCAAATCATTAAATTCAACTCCAATCATAGCACCATACATATATAGCCCCATCATATTAGGACCAGCATTTAATTTATATAATGCTAATTCTTTTGCGTTATCAGCAGATAACCCTAACATTGCAGACAAGAATAGTGCCGCATCAACTGTCTAATCAACAGAAAGATATGCGCTTCTTACTGCATCTGATTTAATTGTAGATATATCAGGAGTATAACAATTTGCTAACAAATTATATGTTTTTAATTCAGGTGCTCCGTTTTTCCAAGAATATAATTTTTTATCAAATAACAAATTATTCTATTCTTCTTTTGTTCCATGTTGCAATATTTGATTATAATAAAAAGATAAACCTTCAAACGTTTTTAATGCTGCAGCACAAATACCTACACCGTCTTTACCTCCCATATTTCTATTAATAGCACTTATTTTACTTACAAAATTACCATGAACTTCAGTTTTTGCAATTTCTGCTTCTGGTATATTTTTTGTAATATCTTTTTGCTCTTGTGTAATTTCATCAACAGGAGCTTGTGATTGTCTAAGATTATTTGGATCAGATAAGATTTTATTGATATTAAATATTTGATAATTTTGAATTATTCCATCAACATCATTAGATTTACTATTTAAATATAAATTATGTTTATCAATAAACTATTTTAATAATTCAAATGTTTTATCAAGTTGCTCACTTGTAATTCCAATAGCCTATGTCAATATTGCACGTGATTCTTCTGTTGGAAGTTTATATTCATATTGCAATGTTTTAGCTATACTTTCTAATGGAACATGTGTATTTATTTTAGGATTATGTTGCTCATCAAATGTTAATACATCTTTTGTATTATCAATAAATTCCTATATTAGTTCTGGTGTATATGTTGTTATTTTTGGTTCATATGTAAAGCATGTTGGAAATGGAAGTAATTCCATTGATTTATTTAATGATTTTTCAGTTCTGATATCGGCATACGGAGACCATATTGGTAATTTTCCAGATTTATTAATATAATATGTAGCTAAGTTTACAGCATCAATATCCATATCAGAACCCTATAACCACAATTGTGCATTATTTACAAACGCAGTATTTAAATTTGGATCATCAAATAAAACTATTTTCATCTTCATTACACTTTGTAATGATTGAGCTGGAGTACGCGACGCTATTACTTCGAGGCTCTTTTTAAATGATGTATAAATTCGATTACCTTCTGTAATTGTAATTTTTAATGATGGATTGTATTTTAAGAACGAATTTATATTTTTAGAATTAATATTATCGGGGTTAATTTCAGTTAAACGAGATAACATTTCATTTACTTTTGTTACCTATTTATTTGAATCACTATAGAATTTTAATATTGATTGTGCTACTTTATTATTAGAATTTAAGAATTTGTTTAATAATTCTATAATATTGTCGTTATTTAAATTTTTGCTAAATATGATATTAGAATAATTAAGTGAATTAATAAAAAATTCTGGATGTTCAGTAACTATAATTTCGTTACCATTATCATCAGTATACACTTGATCATCCATAGAACTTAATTTATAAAGTTTATTTCCTTTATAATCAGTTCTATAAATTGTGTCTTCGTCGTATATCTTTTCAATATTAGATAATTCAACGTTTTGTAATTTATTTACTCTAGATTTATCTAATATATAAATGTGTTTTCCGTCTATTCTTTTAAGTTCAATATCAAAGTTATTCTAATTGGTAATGTTCGCATTAAATTTTCTAATAAGTTTTTTTGTAAAATAAAATGGATCGTCAAGTATGTCTGATAATTGAGAATCTTCTTCTAACCCAAATTCTTTTGCAAAAGTTTTGTTCATTCCTAGTTCGTAAGCTTGAAACTAGACAGAATTCTTATCCACCATAACACGTTTATTATCAATATATACATAATTATTATATGTATCGTTAGGAGATAGAGCACGCATTGTTCTATCCATTTCTTTTTGAACCTGCGCTAACAATCTTTTTTCATTATATAAAGGAATGTTATTTATTTGCAATATATTTAAAACAGTATCTTCTGTTACATTTTCATTTGGAATATTATTTAATAAATTATTATCTATTAAATATTCTATATATTTATTTTTATTATATTTAAATGCAACATGAAATTTTTCTTGTAATGGAACATCTTTGGTTCTTAAAATATATAAATCGTTTACAACATCTAAATCAAAAAGACTGCCTCGCAATGTTATATTATCCTATGTTTGATAATTAAATTTATAATTCATAGGAGCCAAATCTCGTCCATTTAAAATATTTTCATATATTTTAAATTCTCCAGTATAATTATTAATAGTCTTTTTTAACTCATTTCTTTCTAATGGAGTTTTTAAAAATATTGTCGCAATATTTTGGTTTATATTAATTTCTGGAAATTTTGTTAATAATTCATTAAATAAATTTTCGTCACCTTGGATATTGTATGGTCTTCCTATTTCAACATCAACAAAATTCTTTTGAACCTAATCAACTAATGGAACTTGTTCTAATAATTTTTGTTTTGTTTCTAATTCACCGGGTTTCCACTAACTTAATTTTTTCCCTCCGTACAATTTAATTCGTCCAAAAGACGGAGTAATAATACTTAATATTCCTGGAATTTTAAGTTTAATACCAGATCTAGTTAAAGAGACTGAAATAGTTGAAGCCAATTTAGCATATATAGCATTGTCACTCATAGGAAGTAACACATCTTTATACTGAATATCTTCACCTTTTCTAGCTTTATTGATTATACTTTTAGCAATAGTTGTAGCAAAATTGTCGGTTTGAACATCATTTGCTAATTCTTTAATTAATGTTTTATTAACTATTTCTCTAATAGTATCTCTATCATTAAATACAATATAATTGTCAATTGCTTTAATAATAGCATCAGTACCTCTTCTAGACAACTAAGCTAAACTTTTATAAAGATTTGCAGCTTGTGTGTGTGAATATCCTCTCAATGCACACGCATTCCATACCTATGTCATTAATGACAGGTCAGAACCGTCTGCGTGATGTTCTTTATCAAGCTATACACCTCCTTGAATTACTTCCATTGGAAAGTACATTAAATCGGTATTTAAGTCTAATAAATCATCAATATTATTAATGTTAGTGATGCCCTGTTTAACTGCACCTTCTGTTGCAATATAATGAATGTCAGCAACTTTTAAGGGCTGATATACATCATTTTGTACTTTTACTATATTAGATTTCTTGATTCCTATGTTATTAATATAATCAACCAAAAACTTAATTGAATTTTCTGATTGTATTAATTTATTGTTTATTAATTCCCTAGAATCCCAACCACCTAAAATTTGATATAATTTATAATTTGTATCAATAATAATAGGAGAGTCATCCTAATGAACTTCAAACACGTCAGTATGTAAAAATTCATTTAATTGTTTTGCTGTATCAATTACAATTGTATTTTGTGTGCTACCATCATTTAATACATTCTAAAATACTAATTGATATGTGTTGTTGCCTTCTGTCTTATTTATAGATAGTAATTTATAGTATTTATCATCTTTCTAAAAGTACACATCACCATTAATTGACATTAAATCTCCATTATAATTTTTAGTAATATCAATATTTAATAATTTTTCAGAACTCTCTTCAAGCCAAATGTGATTCATCATTTTTTTAGCCATTAACTAATCCAATTTACTATTTCTCATAGTATTATTAGTTAATCCAAATCCTGCGGTTTTTATAATACCACCTGTACTTGTGGATGTATTATAATAATGAAAGAATGGTTTTTTAGTTATACCAACAGCATCTGTGCCTAATGAATTATTTTCAAGATACACCATAGCTGGGTGAACAAATGTTGCACCATCCCAAGCTTTTAATAATCCAGTTAATCCAAAAGAATTATACTATAAATCACTTATATCTTTAACAATAGAAATATTATAGTTTTTAGGAATACCATTTACCATATTCAATGTAAATTCTAACATTTGTGCGGTAAAAGATACATTACGTTTATTCTAAGCATTGTATCTCAATGCTTCATCTTCTTCAAAATTATCGCCAAAATATTTACTTGGATGTGCTATTGGACTACCAACTGTAGATAATATGAACTATTCACTAAATAGAAAATCAAAATAATTATATCTCTATAACTCTGGGTGTAATTCAACAATATTGGCATATTGTAATTCTTCTACTGTCTTTATAGGCTTACCTGCTCCGTCTTTTGCAATAATCATTCGTCCAGAATCATCAACCCAATTAGGATATGTATCAGTTAAATATTTTAGAGATGTGTTTCCTACTGATAAACCCTAAGATAAATCAAAAGAAAAATTATTAGAAAGTAAATCTCTAGCTATTAATTTATGTTGTCTCATCCAAAATAATTTAGAGTTAGAATTACTGTTCCATCTTTCTAAATTACCTTTTAATGTCTAATTTACCATTAATTTATTAGCTTTATTATTATATACATAATGCACCTAATCAATAAAACTTAATGGATGATTTCTGTTTGCTTTATTATATGTTCTAATCATTTCCTATATAGTAGCAAATGGATTAGATACTGGAACTTTTACACCATTCTCATCAGTATTATAATTAAAATAATCAAAATTAGAATCAAATAATTCATCAGCAGTAACAGGAATATTAAAATAATTTAATAATGTATTCCAGTCTTTCTTTAACTAATTATTGATATGTATATATATATTATTAAATTCATTCTTAATAAAATCTTGCAATTCTTCTAATGTTAAATTAACTAATGGCTTTTGTGTTCCATTAATATCAACAATCGTATTTAAATCACAAGCAAGTCTAGATATATTTGGTTTATCAGAAAAGTCCGCAGGCAAAATACCAATTACATTCTTTTTCCAAACTTTAGCATATTTATTTTGCGGACTATCAGTCAACTATTGAATATAATCAATCACAAATTGAGCATAGACTTGTTCAGAAATAGTAAATTTTGTGTATGGCTTTACTGTAGTATTACCCATAAATTCCTTTGCATTATAAATACCTTTAATTGCTCCAGGATGAGTTAATAAAAAAGAAGTTGACATAACACCATTATTCTACTAAATCCTTGCCCATTGTGTTCTATACGTTCCAAGAAGTCTACTTTGAGATGCACTATTTTGTGTATTTCCCTCACCATCTTTCAATGTATTAGATGATGTTAATCCTCGTAAAGATGCATACGCATTTGTAATATTATTTAATACACTACTATCAGATGTAAAATCAATTAGATCCATCATTCCTAATTTTTTATCAATTCTATTAGGAATTTGTAAATCATTTAATCTTTCTTTTAATCCTCTAGGTGATGTATAATTTGATAAAAATTTATTCTAAATAAATGATCGAAGTAATATTCTTGATGAAAACTTAGTTAAATCAGTATACATGTCTTCGTTAGAATTATTATACTGTTCTAGAATTGTATTCATTAAATCAATATCATTTGTATTGATTTTAATCATTTGTTGAATAAATGGTTTTACTAATTCAAAATATTCAGATGGTATACTTTCAAATACTTTCCATTCATTATTTTCTTTTCTTGCAATTTTAAATTTTCCTCTATTATCAATGTTTAAAAACAAACCTGTATTAGGAACTGAAAATACTATTTCAAACAATCTATCTGATTCGTTAGTTCTTGAACCATCTACTTTATATGTATTTGAAATTGTGTCATATATGTCTAAAGATGGACTGTTCCCACCATTAATAGCATATTCAACAGCTCTTTGTATATTAGTTGTAGTTAAATCTAACATTTCTCTAGATTTTATTGTGCCATCGTCATCAATACAATACTACAAAAATTTAGTTGACGTTACATTGTCAACAGTATGAGATATATCATTAGCTAATTTAGAATCTAATCTAAATATTGAATTTGTCATTAATTCTTTTGATTTATTAGTGTTAAATATACCTCTATACATAGAATACATATTATTAAAATTTCCAGAAGTCCAGTTTTCAAATATATTTGTATCTTTTGTTGATTTTAAATAACCGAGAAATTGCTTATTAGAAAATAATTCAAATACTGATGGAAGTATATTTTGTGCATCAAATCTAATATTATTAATAAGATTAGCAAGATTTCCATATTTTTTACATAGTTTTAAACAACTATTAGAAACTGTTTGAATAGCAGAATTTAACTAAAGATTTAATACATCATTAAAATTAATATTATATGCTCTAGCATCTCCTCCCAAATCCTTAATATTTTTAACAACATACTAAAAATCATTAAATGTAATATATTTATCAGTATGAGTTTCTGTATTAAAGTTGTATACTGGAGTTGTAGAAACTAATAATTTTATAATTCCACTAACTTCTTTTTCTGGGTCAATATTATCGGTTGTTCTCCAGGTTTTATTAACTTCAGCACCTTTCTAAGCCCATCTAAATTGGCTATCAAAAGTTCCATAGTTAGCAATTTCAATGTTATTTTTATATAATGAATAAATATAATCATCTAAATATGTCAATAACATATAACTATTAAATGCTTTTAATTTAGCTTGTTCACTACTAATTCCAGAATGTGCTCTTGTATATGTAATATTTAATTGATCTGAAGACATTTGTAAAAGTTCCCATATTGATTGACGAACTTTCTCAAATCTTCTATTATATTTTCCAACAGTATATAATTTAAAATCGCTTTCTTTAAATTCTCCTAAATTTTTTACATAATCATAAATATTGTCAGCTAATTGCTATCTTAAATTACGTATTTCTCTATTTAATTCAGCATTATTTGTAATAGTTTTTCCTGTAGATCTATTTAATAATGTATGGTTAACAATCCAATTGTTAAAATCGTACTTTGCATGAATTGAGACATTAACAGCTTGACCATACCATTTATCAATAAATTCTGTTCCTTTTAATCCCATTTCAATACTTGACAGTGGAATTTCTAAACTTTCAGTTGTTGTTTGATATGAATGATTATCGTTAAATTTATTAGTATCGTCAATATTTTTTAATCTATTTATTAATGCTTCACTATTAAAAAAGCCAGAATCAATAGTTGTTAATTTTCTACCTTTTATACTAAATCTCTCAATGGAGGACATTATACCCTCCATTAAAAGATTAATATTTTCATCTGTTAATTCATAATTTTTAGAAAATTCGTTTAAGTAATTACTGATAAAATTTTTAGCTATATTTAATGCACTATCACTGCGCATTGCCTAGCGTAATCCTTTTTTTACTTCATTTTGTATATCAGCAATATCGTTTATTGAACATTTATTCATTAAAAATCAATTGATATAATTTTAGGACAAGATGTATTGTTCTACTAATCTTCATTATCTTGTTTTAATTTTTCATCTATATATTGTTGCACTTTCATAAGTAACGATTTAATTTCTGGAGAATTAGCATTATTAATTAATTCATTTAATACATCTTTAATGTGATTTGCCTCTTCTTCATCAGATAAGTAATCATCAAGTGTTTCTTTAAAATCATTTATGTCATCTGTTTGTTCTCCTTCAAATATTGAATTTAATAAATCAAAATTATTTTCAAATTCATCTATAGTAATATTTAAATTTGCCTAGATTACTGACTAAGTATTAGTCTATTGTGCTAATATTGGAGTTAATTCTAATGTATCTTTTGTCCCATTATTATAAAATTTAGCATTAAATGTTTCTATTTTAGATGTATTTGGGTCAACTAAATCAATTCTAAATTCATACGTATTTTGAAGTGTTCGTGTATTTGTTATAGAATTAATAATTTCTCCATTTAATGATTTTAATAATATTTGTTTATTTTTAAATATATCTAACTTATCGGAAACTAACAAACGATCTGTAAAAGGAATAGCAATTACGTTTCCTTGTATGTTGATTTGCTAAGCTATAGATTGTATTATTGAATCTGGATTGGATTTATCTATTGTAAGATTATTATAACCTAATGATTCTATCATATCAATTACATTTTGTATATAATTTGGCAAATTATTTGACTACTAATTTAACATTGATTTACCAGCAATATAATTTTTTGTATCTAAAGAATAATACATATTACGAATTTTATCATATTTTAATTTATTTTTAATTAGATTTTTTAAAAAAGAATGTATATTACCTTTAAACACATTAGAATCAACTTTTCCGTGAATCAAATAATGCCGTGAATCATATTGATAGTCATTTTGTTCTACTTCAAATACAACATTATGTAAATACGATGTTTGTTGTTCAATAGGTTTAATAGATCTTAATCTAAATGTATTGATGCTAGTAATAGAGTCTAATAAATCTTGATTCTATTTAGTATAAATATATGGTTTCTCAGATCTTGTTCCACCTCTATTTTCTACATATACTAACCCAGATAAAAATCTATCAAGATGTTGATAAAGCATTGATTCTTTACTAAATAAAACATCACTCCAGTCTTCATAAGTCATTAATCTAGTATAGAATTTCTATAACAGTTTTGTTTTTTCTTCTACTGTGTTAGCCTTATCGATTTGCTATTGAAGAATATCTAATTCAGTAATAGCTTGAACGATTTTATCGTAGGCTTCTGGGTATAATTTTTGAGCCAACTGTTTTAATGAATCATTATTAATAATTTCGGTTAATACTTTATAAGTAGAATTAATTTGACCAATCGGTTTTTTGTCGCTTTGCTTCGTAATAATTTTATGTATATTGTCAATATATTCTTTTAATGAATAAGATGGCGATACAACATACATTAATTTAACCTATTTTGGTTTTTTGCCTTGTTCCTAAAGAATATAATAATCAAGTAAATTTGTAATCGATTTATCATAAGATACTAAAACAAACGGATGACCAGGCTAAACAATATTTTTAATGCCATCAATTGTAGCACTTTTAGAGGAAAGAATTTTACTCATATTTATTGCTGGATTTTTAGCAAATTCATTAAGATTAACCCATTTTGCAGAATATCCTAAATAATCAACAATATTTTTATTACCTTTATTTAATACCATAAGAGGACCTAAGTTTTCAAAATAACTTGCTGGAGTCCAATTTTCAAAATTTGCAAATCCACTATATTTATCAATATAAAAGATTGCATTTTGCGTCATATTAAATAATTTCGTTAGATAATATAAATCAGAATTTGGTTTATTGGCTTTTAAATAATTTTCAAGAGCTTTGTATTTGTCTTCTATTTTATTTCCACCATTATTAAAAGCATTTAATTCTTCTTTATAAACATATTCGCCATTAGATATTAACTAAATTATAGTTGCTGGATTTACAAATGATAGCAATGGTATTTCTAATAAATCACCATTTTTCTAATCACCTATTATTGCAATCAAAGATCCTCTTTGTACTTTTTTAGATTCATCAGTATCAGTATAAATATAATTTAATCTTTCATTTTCATCATGTGTAAACAAATTATAAGTAGAATTCCCTGATTTTTCACCTGGTTTTACGCTCTTTTTATAAGCGAATGTAATATATGGATTTTGTATTTGTAAAATAGTTGCTATATCAGATAACATTTTATTTTTATCAGACTAAGTGAGTAAAATGCTTCTTAGCGTTCCTATATATTTCATATACTCATCAAAAGATACTCCAAATATTTTATTATATTTGGATTCTATATTTTTTAATCCATTTATACTATCTCTTCTACCTTCACCTTCGTGTGTAATCATTTTACCATTCTAGTCAAACGTTACGCCAGATTCAAATGTATTAAATGAATATAATAACATTTTCAATACATCGTTATTAGATTCAGAAACAGGTTCGTTATCCTAGCTTAAAACATCCGTTTTTATTTTTAATTCATCATCAGTAGATGTGTCATCATTAGTAAATATCCAAGGTTCTTCGTCCTCTCTATTGAATATTTGTTCAATAGAGTTTAAGATAAAATCAATATTATTGTTTAATGCATATATATAATTTGGATCTTCTGAATTAATTTTAATTAAATCACCATTCATCCAATCTATAGATTCTTGTGATGCTTCAGGGGCTTTAATAGCTTCTTGTAAATTACTTAATAATGCATTACTGATATTTGTTAAAGTGTTATCGTTTATATCGGCTGTTACAACTTCTGCATCTTGTGAAAAACCAAACACAGGTTTCCAATTTCCGTCTTTAAAAACAAATGGAATACGTATACTATTTAAATCAATTAAAACAACTACATCACCACTTAGTAATACTGCTTTATTTAAAGCAGATTCATTATTACTATTTACAAATGGTATATCAACTAGACTAATTATAACATCAGATCCATTTACATTTGTAGTAATATTGTCTGGTAATTTAGTAAATTCATTAGTATTTGCTGAAGATGTACCAGATGACAATTGAGGTTTACTAGACTAAATTGTTGGTTTACTAGGTGGTGTTACAACAATTGTTCCAGGAACAGATGTTGGTTGTGCTCCACTCGGTACTGGTTTGCTTACACTTTCCTCTGATTTATTATCTTCAACAATTTTTATATCAGATCCTTGTAAATTTAACTTAGCGTATAAATCTTTAACTTTATTAGTATAATTTTTAATAGCAGATTCTGTTAACTCATCCTTAATAGTTGTTTCATCTTTTATATTACGAATTTTAAAATTATCATTTTGATTTGCAACAATAATACTTCCTTTTTTAGAACGTGTTACAGCTGTATATAATTCATTTTGAAACATTGGATTATTTTCATCTAACTCTGCTATAAAATATGTAGCCTCTTTACCTTGTGCTGTATTATCAGCAAAAAATTCAATTTTATCTTTATATGTTTCTGATAACCATTTATATAATGGCGTATCAGTTTTTGTATATATAAATCCAATTTTTTCATTAGTTGGCAATGTTTTAATCATTGCATCAACTTCTTGTTTTATTGAAGCAAAATCGTCTGAAACACTTGTTTTTGTAAATTCTCCGTCTTTAAGTGTATGATATATTTTATCACCATTAAATCCAGACTAATTAATATAATGATGTAATTCAAATTGTTTTGAATTTTGTTGTATAGCATTTATTAATGTTATTTGATTTTGATTTTTTTGAGAATTATTAGTTCTCATACTACTTCCTAATTTAGGACATCTAATAAATAGTTCTCGCTATAAACCAATGCTTACTTTAATATTTTGTGAATCAATATTAAAATTAACCTCAGCAAAGGATTTAGATTGATCTAAATCTCCAGCAGTTATAATTTTAAATCCATATTTTTTTGCTGATTTTTCTAATAAGTCTAAATCATTTGTTGTAAATTGTGATATTTCGTCAATTATTACTAATGATGGTGGCTTTGATAATGCGTTAATATCACCTTTCCCTCTGATTGAATATTCATCATCAAGATAAATATCATCATTGGTAATAGTAAGTTTACCACTTGGATCTTTATAGTTTTTCCAAGAATTAATAATTTCTTGTAAAAATTCTTCTTTAGAATATACTTGATCTTCTTTAAACCCTATATTATTTGCTAATTCTATTCCAGACTATTTATTAGCTCCGTGAACAACATATACATTATTAAGCAATTTTTGATCTTTAACATTTTTAATCATATTAACTACCTAAGATATTACAGCTGATGTTTTACCGCTTCCAGCAATTCCCTCTATAAAATTAATACGAGAATATACAGGAGTTAATCCAAGTATATTAATATAATTTACATTTTTATCCTAGGCAAGTATATCGTATTGTTCTAAATGTAATTTTTTTAGTATTTCTCTACGTTCGTCTACTGTTTTATTTTTATAATATTCTAAAAAACCTTTTCTATATGTATCATAAAATTTCTAAAATTCAGGACCATTAACAACAAAACTAAATGCAGTATATATAGCAAGTTCTTGTGATGGAATTGGGGCAATTCCGTCTAACATTGATTTAGCATATAATGAATAAAAGTCACTTGCTTTTACAGATGCTCTAGATGCTAACCACCAAATAAAAGAATTATCATCTAAGTCATCAGTTTTTTCATTTAATATTTGTGATACATTATTAGTTAAACTAAGTGTTTCTGGGTTAATAATTAATGATAAATCTTTATCATTGTTAAATTTAAAGAAATCATATATTGCGTCTTGTAATTGAATATATTCTTTTTTTATTTCAGTTCTTTCGTCATTACTAATATCAAATGTTTTAGAATCTGAATATTTAGACAATAATGATTGATTAATGGCTGAAATTAATTCTTGTTTTTTATTCCAATCATCAGGTATATTATGAATAAATTTATTTAATTTATTTCTAAATATATAAGTTTGATTTAAATCGATATTAAATTGCCTATTAAGTTTTTGACCATTGTTTAATGCACTTAAATTCTTTAATATTTTTAATTTATTTTCAGTAGTTTGTAAATCATTTAATATAATATTAGCTGATTTAGTATCCATTTCTACTAATTTAGCATCTGGATCTATTTCATTCATTGTTTTTGTATAACCCCAAAGATCAGTATTATCAACAATTTCTCCATTTTTAACAGTTGTCCCAAAACCCAAACTATCTGTTTTTGTTGCATTAACAACAGATTTTAAAGCCTCAATAGTGTCTAGTGCATAATCAACCTATTTTTGTAATTTTGAATCTAAAATAAATTCAGTAATATTTTCTTTCTTACTTTTTAAAGAATTGTTAATATTATCAATTACTTGTTGTAAATTAAACTAAATACCTTGAACATCAGTCGAAAATTGATTTAATAAATCAATAATAGGAGAATCTTTTGCAGATTTTAATTCCACTCTTATATCAGTAAGACTATTTGCTAAATTTGCATATTTCTAACCTTCATCATCCATTTGATCTTCAAAATATTGATCTGATTCAGCAGATGCTTGTTGTTCTAAATTAGTTATAGAATCAATTAATCGTGTTTTTAATTCAGATGGAATAAACGCTCCGTTTCTAACCTATTTAACTATATCTTGTAACTTTGGTAATACATTATTAATTAGTGGTTCACTATCATTTAGAGGATATTTACCTTGTAACTAAAATAAATTTATTAAAAATTCTTTATCATTAATTGCGGATTGTGCAATTTTAATTGGATCAAGAGGTTGTCCATTTACATTTTGTGTTGATTCATAATTTACTAAACCTAAATTTACATTATGATAAAATTTAGCAAGATCAATTCCAAATGGATTTTTTAATAATGATTTATCAACTTCAGATAATGTTTTTGATGATTTTTTAAGAACATCTTTAAAAATTGTATAAGCGTCAAAAATTTGATTCTTTGCTTCAGTTTGACGCCAATTATCATATTTTGTATATAATTCTTTTTTTCTTGCATTAGTAATATCATCAAACTTTTTATTTTCAGCATGCTCAGCATATTGAACAAAATTAGTTTTAATAAATGCTGAATTAATAGCAGGAATCATTTCAAATAAAGATGAACCGATAAAATCAGTAGAACGATCTCCATTTACTAAACTTTGCTAAGTTTTTCTTAATTCAGAAAGTTGTTTATTTAACTCTTGTATACGATTATTTTTCTCTTTTGTATTTGACTCTTTTTCTTCTTGTAATTTTTGTCTATCGGTTTTTTCTTCGAATTCATTTAATGATGTCTATTCGCCTAAGTTTGATAATTCATTTAATGTATCATAAATTTTTACCATTGTATCTTGATAATCTTCAAGATATTTAGCAGCGGTAAGTGTAGATTGGAGTTCTTGAAATCTTAAATCACCAAGAGTTTGTTTATCTAAAAATGTTTCATCAGTTAATGTTCCTCCTTCTGCTTGAAGCATATTTTGAATATTGTCAATAGTATCATATATCATTTTTTTAGCTTGATAATCTTGACTATCTTCATAATTTTTAGCAGTATCCCATACAGTATTACCATTTTCGTCAGTTGAAAAACTAGTTGCAGAAAGATTTTTATTTCCAATTGGCATGTTTTTAACGCTCTTTTTAAAATCTTCAATGTTGCCATTTCGTATCATATATACAATTTCCTAAAGAGCCTGTTTGCTAGTGATATTATTATTCTATTTTATAGATTTGTAGCCCATAAAAGGCGCATTAATTGCACCGCCAGCAATACCACCAAGAAATGACATTGTATATCTATCAAACACATTATCAATTTTCAACCTTGAATCATCGCCTTGAATCCACTATGATGCATTATAACAGCTTCTAGCAAAATCAGCAAGCAATTCTTCTGATACTTCTTCTATACCTTCACCAAGACCATGTGCAAACATTTGTGCTCCAAGCTATTTAACACCAGAATTAGCATTAATACCTTGCTAATATAAATTTTTACCCATATTAAATAATTTTTTAACATAGGCTTGTTTGTCCTGTCCTTTTGTATATTTTGGTAATTTCCCTACTAATGCTTTTATTAAAGCCTTATTATGAATACCTTGTTCTCTTAATTCTGGTAATACATGTTCGCCAATACCAGTATTTAATAATACTGCTTCTGCGGCGGTATAACCGATAGTTAATAATGTTGCTTCTAAATCGCTTGCTCCAGCTAATTTTGCTTCTCCGTACATATCCTAAGTAGTAATCATTGTCATGTAGGTTTTAGACAGTACACTACCTATTTTATTATAAGATTTTATATAATCATCAACTGTTTTTGCTGCTTTACTTGCAGCAGCGTTCTTCATTTTAGAGGCTTCTGCAAAATAGTCAAATCCCTCATTAAGTAATTTTTGGCTTTTTGATTTAATTAATTCATTTAATGTTTCTTTGCCTTCCTTAAGATTTTTTTCTATTAAAGTTGCTTTCATTGCACTAATACCTTTTTCAGTACGACCAGCAGCACCCATGAACAAAGCTGGAATATCTTTAAAGATAAAACGTTGTTCTTTAAGTTGCCCAACAACATCACCAATTAAATCAATAAAATTCTCCCAACACCAAGTGTTTTCTTGTGCATAATCGGATTTTGAAGTTTGTCGATTTACAGATTTAGACCAACCTTCAATATTAGATAATGTTGGAGAATCGCTTCCTGTAAACATTTTACCTAATGTTGCCATAAAACCAACGGATTGAGATAAAACACTCGCTCCAGCAATCCAGGGTCCTACATAAGGTATAAACATTGGAGCAATTAAAGCTACATTTTTCATAACAGTTCCAAATGCGCTTTTATGAAGATCATCGGAATCAAAAAAATCGTATTTATTTAATGCTGAACCTTCTTTTGTTAGAACATCCATTTTATTTAAAACTTGTTTATTATAAACTGGACGTCCGTTTAGCTTTTCATAATAATATGTTCCGTTATCATTTAATTTTAAATCACCTGTTTTATGTTCAACAGTTTCTCCTGTTTCTGGGTCAACATGTGTGCCATCTTCATCCCAACTAGCCAAAACTAAAGTATCAAAAAAGTAAGGTAATCCACTATTTGTTTCTGGTGAGTCTAGCCATTCTCCAGTAGCTGGGTCAAATACTTGTTGAGACTCCGCAATTTCTCTAACACTTTGCGTTGGATCTTCTAATTTACCTAATTCAACAATACCTCCCTACTATTTTAATGGATTAATAATTTTTATTGGTGCTCCTAAATCTGGACCAGATCTTAATGTTTGTTTAGGGGCAAATATATTATCTCTATGAAATGTTCCAGATTTGATTACAGCATCATCATAATCAAAGTTAGCAAACATATTGTATGTTTGTTTAGCTATATTATACGCTTTCTAAAAAGCTGCTTCATCAAACTAACCAGTTGGTGTTGAAAATGTTTCTTTTACTTTTTTACTATTTCTATAACTATCTATAGTATCTATTCCTGTATTGTCTGCTGTCATGCCTACTTCAGCAAAATCCTTTAAGGACATATCGGGATTATATAGCATATTTAAAAATAAATCGTTTTCTTTATTCATTATTCTTAGGATTTACCCAATTAAATTTAACTCCTTGTTCTTGATTTCTAGATTGTTGATCTAATGATAATGCTTGTTTTGGTGTTAATGTACCATTTAATGAATTCAACACATTAGTTTTAACAGGTATATATACTGTTCCTTGATACATTGCATCTCCAGTACTAAACCAACTACCAGAACTAAATGTAAAGTTTTTATCAAATGATTTAAACTCATTAATTGCATTTTTAGTTTCGTTAGTTCCAAGCTCCTTTAAATAATCATTAAAATCGGCTGAATCTCTATCTTGTTCAGTAAATGCTTTTGAAGAAGCAACACTATCAAATACAATAAATCTAGCGTAATTAACAGTATTAAGCTATCCTTTATCATTATATACCCAAGGTAAACTATATTTTTGATATATTCTATTTATTTCTTTGTAGTTAGTTTTATCAATTCCTAGTTTTTTAATTTCGTTGTCGGCTTGCTCTTTTCTTTTTAATGCTTTAAAATCAGGTCTAATTATACCTTTATTCTTAGCGTTTATATCAATAATCATATCAATTGAATGAGCATTACCGTCAATTATAATATTACTCATGTTGGTAGTTGGTATTCTCATACCTCCCATAGAAACATTTGAAAAATCTAAAGATCCGCCTAAATCACTACTGGTTAAATTGTTTAATGTTGTTCTTCCAAGATTACTTCCATTTTTTTCTACAGGCAATGTAGTACTATAAACTGGAATACCATTATTAGTACCATCTTGTATTACAAACATAGAATCTTGACCAAGCCCTTCAATTAATTGCGTGGCTTTATTAAGTTTAACTGTATCTGTTGAATCTTTAGTATATGCAGAAGAATTTTTATCTTTACCATTTTTTTCATACGCTCCTTTATATGTCAAATCTATAGATGATGTAGTGCTTGTATTTGACATTACTAAATTATATAATGCGTCATATAACCCTTTTTCTCCACCAAGTTTAACTTTTAATAACGTTTTTGCATTTGTTGGCAACATTTCATATAAATATTTTAAAGCATATTTAGCTTGTTGAGCTTGTGATTTAGAAATAACTTTAGCTTCATATAATCCATCAATAGAAGTATTATCTCCATAACCCTATGCAGCTAATCCTTGAAGAACCTAAACGCCCTATTCTATTTGTCCGTTATTTTTATAAATTCCATAAGTTGCAGAATGTTCATCTGTTCCCATGTTTTGTAAATTACTTTTTAATAATTCTGCAACTTTTTCCATGCCAATTCCATTTTGTACAACATTTAATATCTAATTCTAAAATGCTAATTGTCCATAATGTGCTCTCATATATAATAAATTAGAATTAGTAAGAATGCTATATTTTTCTGGATTCTTTAAATATGTATCTACATTAATAAAATTAATTCCATGTTTTGTATCTGATACAGCAACTTTTCCACTATCTGTAATAGCTACTTCACCAAGACCTTTATTAGCTTTAACTTCATTAAAAGTATCATCGAAGCTCTTTTTAGAAAATTTCGCACTATTTGTTTTTAACAATGTAGTAAGATATGTACTAACTAACGATGGGGCTGCACTTCCCAATACAGTTTGCAACTAATACATTCCCTGTAGATTATTAATAATAACATTCATATCGCTAGGAAGTCCATCTACTTTACTTAACATAGTAAGTAAATCTTTATCTGATAATTTCCCAGATTCTTTATCACTGGAAGTTGTCTAACTTTCTTGTTGCGTTTGTATTACTTGCTAAGGAGTATTACCAGCAGGCACATATGCTCGATAACTAAGATAAGGGGGCATTGCACCCCCTTGTTGTTTGAAATTTATTTTCATTTAGATTTTGGTTTTATTACCTAACTTAATAATTTAGACATTCCAGCTGATAATTGCCTAATAGATTTTGAAGTATCATTAATCTATTCTGACTAATTTTTCTGAAATAATTTCTATCTATCTAATCTATCTTTTATTTGTGCTATATATATTTTGTCAATACTTCCACCTTTTGCTTTTTTCTCAGTAGTTGCTTGTTGTTCAACAGTCGATGGTTTCCATGAAGGATTATAATTGAAATTCAATCTTTTAACATTGGCTAATTTACTTAAATATTCTTGCCATTTTTTAGAATTAAGTTCTTTAGTATAATTAATATAGTCTCTATAATTTCCCCAACTATATATATCATGACCATCCTTAATCCATTGTGTTAATTCTGCTTGATATGCTAATAATTTTGGATCATTATTATACTTATCTTCAATATATTTAGATAATAATTGTGTATCAAATGCTTTTTGTTCATCTTGTTTAGTTTTATATAAATTTTGCATTTCAGATAACAATGTATTAATATTTTCAGTTTTTTTAGCAATATAACCTTGTTGTGCTTGACTTCTAAGAATATTATTATTCCATTCGTTATAACGATTTTCATTTGCTGTATCAATGGCATTAGACACATTTTCTTTTCCTTGTGCCAAAGTTAACTCAGATGTTCGTTTAATTTCATTTGCATTAGTAACTTGGCCTTTAAAACGCTATTCACTAGCTTCTTTTTCACCTTGTAATTTAGATAGTTGATCTAAACTTGCATCAGATGAAATTGTTTTTGCAGCAATAGTATTTAATTTCTAAGCGTTCTGTTCAGCTTGTGAAACAGCACCATAATCACCATATATATATCTTTCAAAACGTTTTGGCTATTTGTAATATGGTTTTAATGAAGACAAAGCTTCATTTAACATTTTTCTATTACCAAAAGCTGTATTCCAAAATCTTGCTAATGATGGGCCTATTTCTGTTAATACGTTTCCAAATTGAGATAATCCTTTCTTTGATTTTGGTTTTTCAGTTCCATCTCCTGTAACAGATGAACTCTCATCTTTTTTATCGTTTCCATTATCGGTATTCTTTATAACTTCATAAACATCAATTAGTGGGTTGTCATCATTATATGGTGTAGATTCTTGGTTTTCATCAACATTATATCCAGCTTTTTTCCAATTTTCTAATGTATCATACAGATCAGTATTTTTTAGTCTGTATAATTTAGCTTTATAAACGTCATGCCCAATACCATTTATTTTATCAGACCATAATTTTGCATCAGATTTAAATTTTTCAAAATTAAATACATCATTATTAAACCATTTATTTTGATAATAGATTTTAATTTTATCATCACTTTGTTTATTTAAATAATCCCTAGCCCACTGTTCAGCTAATTTCTAATTACTGGTTAATTGATTCGTCCACAAATTCCAATATTTCTGTTTTTCAACTTGTTCACCTCCTTCTTCTGGATCATATTGATTGTTTTCAGGATATATTTCATTAGTTGCGTTGTTTGTTCTTGGATGTAATGTTATATTATTATTAGAATATAAATGCTACCATCTTTTGGTTAAATCCCAATCTAATAATTCAGCCAAATTATCAGGATTAATCTATACTCCTGGATTAGAAATACTTGTACCTTGTTGCGCTTTAATAATTCCTCCCTTTTTCTAATAAGGTAGTTGAATATTAGTATTTGAAATAGTTTGTCTATTAAGTATTTGGGATACCTATCTTTGAAGTATTGGTCCAACTGTAGAATCATTAATAAATGCATATGCGGGAGCTCTAAACAATGTCTTTTTAGAAGGATTGTAAACAGTACATATAGCACTACTATTTAAATTAACACTTGGCAATATTATGTATCCCTATCCATCATCAAGTTTCCGAATATATTTTTTATCATTAGTTTTTACTAAATAATCTAGTAATTCTCCATATAAAGTTCTATAAGAACTTCTACTTGTTGTCCAAGTTCCATTATTCCATATAGGTAGCTGATAGTTAGAAAGAGCCAATGCATCTAATTGATTAAGATTCATATTAGATGCTTTTACTAATAAATTTTGAATATATCCATCTCGATTTCCTGATTTAAATAATCTACTCTTATAGGCAACTTGTGAGCCAGAAAGACTTGCAATTTGATAAGTTTTTTTACTATTAGTATTCCACCATCTCTAAACCTCTGGAGTAAATAGAATTGATTTGTAATCAGTTGTGGTCTACTAAGTAGGTTGTTCTACTGTTTGATTGTCTTGTTCGGTAGTCTACTATACAGGTTGTTCTGTGGGCTACTATACCGTTGTTCGTTGCTATACTGGTTCATCAGGATTTATTGAGCCGCTTAAATAACTATAAAAGCTTCCATCTAATCCAATTGTTTTTAACTGCGCTTTTAGCTAACGTATTTTAAATTTTCCTTTATTGACTAATGGTTTTAATGTATTATAAAGATCATTAATTTTTTTTAAATATGTTTCTTTATTTTTAAATAGACCCCAATTTTTAGAGTCAACATTTCTTAATGCGTCAAATGTAGCTTCAAACGCCTTATGATTCTTTTCATAAAGGCTTGATATAGCATATAAATCTTGTGGATTTAATTCTGAAGATGATGTCATAAATAATTTTTTATTAAGACTTTTTGCAAAAGCTGTATTTATATCAAAATCTTCAACAGGTTCTTCTTGTTTTTCATAAGGTTGCTAAGCATTTAAAACCTATTTAATAAAATATGCAGCTTCTTTGTCTTCTCTAAATCTACGATTACCAGTTGTATCGCTAACACCTCCATTTTCAATTCCTCTTGTATCAGTAAATGTACCAGTCTCAGACATGGATGTTATATCTCCAGATTTAATACCAGATATAAATTTATCTATAGAATTTAAAAATCTTTTCTATTTTTTACCAGACCAATTCTATGATTCAATATAACTATCTAAATTTTTAGAAATTGCCGTTAAAAGCCTTTCCTATTCAATTTTACCAGACGGATAATTAAAGAATTTTTGCTCCTCTATATTACCGCCTTCTTGCAATTTAATTATTTCTGACATAAAACAAAAAAAAGGAGTATACATTTCTGCATACTCCTATTAAAATTAATTACTTTCTAATTCTACGAACAAGTTTTCCTCCAGTACGATAAACAGGTTCTGATTGTTCGGGTGCAGGAGCCGCACCACCTTGTGAACTCTGTACCAACTGAACAAATGCTTGACATACTTGCATTGCCATATTACAATCTTGGCTCTGAAGAGCTTGCATAGCCGCTTGTGCGATTTGCATCAACGGATCTTGTGCTTGTTGTTGTTCAGCAGGAGCTGCTTGTTGTTCTGGCATTGCGCCACCTTCTTGAAATTTTCTAAATTTTAAATCCATAATTTAAATAAATTTAACGTTAAACATTATACTTTATTATACGATATTTGTTTTATATAAACAAATTATTCATCTTTTTCGGTGTTTGGATTATCTACATATTCTGGCTCTCTAGTATCTTGTGCAGTTAATTCTTTAAAAAGATATTTGCCAAGTGACTTGCACGCATTTTCAAATTTCTATTCATCTTTCTCAACAAGTTTAGCTTTTTTTGCTTTTTTAATTAATACTTTTGTTGACCGTCTACTGAAAATACGTTCTCCTCCTTCTAATTCCATTTGTACCTCACCTTTAGAATCTAAAACTAACATTTTATCATCATCAGTAATAAATTCTAAATCATCTCCTTCTTGTATCCCAGAATTAGCATTAACTTCTAACACATATTTAACATTTGATTCTGTTATTGGCGTTTCATCATTTGGTTTACCAGATGCTACAGAAATAACTTCATTATCTGAATTAATAAAAACAATATCCAGAGGAATTAAAGTATCTTTCATCCAAAAACTTGGATTTGGATTATCTAAGTAAAATAACATACCTTCATCTTTTGGTAATGATTTTATTCCTGATAAACCTTTAGCTCTTTCCTCTTGTGTTTTAGCTTCTTTAACTTTATAAGCTTTGTCTCCAATTAATATATCTATCATACTTCAATCTCATCAATTAATCCTGTATTATCTTCTGTATTTTCTAATATTTCTTTTACCAGCAATTTACCTGCTTCAATTGCAGCTTCATCTGTTCCTTCTCGCCAAAGTTTTTCTAACTTTAATGTTAATTCTTTATGAAATATAATCTCATTTACCTCAACTTCTGCTTGCTATTCTATTTTGTCACCCTTTTTAGCAATAACTGGAATTCCTTTATTAGTAATATTTTCAACATCTAAATGATTAAGCCTTGCGTGTAAAGCTCCATCTGGTATTACATTAACCTTTCCTCCATTTTTAAATTGTTGGGCTTGCTATAAATCATTATTATCGTTTTTATTTCGAGAGTCAATAATATTTTCTTGTTGTGATTTTAGTATTTTTGCATTTTGGGCATTTTTTCTTGCTCTTAAAACGTTCTTTTTATTAAACATTTTCATACCGTGTTTACCAACAGACATTCTATTATTAAATCCTCCTTGTGATTCAAACTAAGCTTTATTAGAATATATATCAGACATTGAAGCTTGTGTAAGATTATCCTACGATGCTTGGTCAGCAATGTCTCCCATAACAAGTTGTTGTCTTTTTGCTTCTCTGATTTGTGCATTTGCTTTTCTCCAAGCCTTTCTACTAAATAATCCATATTTTTTACCTGATTTTTTCCCAGCCTCATCAACATCATTTGTTGTACTTCCGTAAGACGATCCAACCTACGCAAAAGCTTCCTCGTCTTTATTAATTTTATCAGCTGCTTTTGCTCCAATAGCATTAGCTAATCCAAACGGTGTTAATTTTAGAAATTTAGAATCTAAAATCTTGTCTGCACCAGTCATACCATCAGTGCCGACGCCCATTGCTGTTAATCCATCTGAGATCATTCCACCAACCTTCATAGCACCACCAACAATAGGATTAACTTTCATCATTTGATCAGCGGCGGCATCATATGCACTATTAAGACCTTCGGTTAGTTCACTTTGCTATTTTTTTGGTATTATGTTTCCAATAACATCAGCAGCAGAACCCATAATGTTGCCAGCTTTAGCTATGTTTGCTTTATGCTGAGCCGTTGCCGCCTATAGGGGCTTTTCTGCATCTGCATCACCCGCCTAACTAAGTGCTTTTAATTCTTTTCGACTTAGTTTACTATAATTACCTCCGTTTTGATCAACTTTATCAGCTGCTTCTAATGCTCTATTTTGCTATCTTGTTTTTAATTCCTAAAATTTAGCATTTTCATTGCTTTGTAGTCTTCCACGTAATATGTGTTGATTCTGTATATCAGCGCCATTAGTTACAGATTCTGGTTCTTTTACAGGTTTTTCTGGTTGGACTTGAAGTGCTAGAGAATCTGGTCCGTTAGAATTATTTGATAATGGACTTTCATTGTTTAATGGCTAATTAGTTTGCTATGGCTAGCTCGACTACTAATTATTCTAATCTGTCTATTGTGTAGATTGTGACTAATTATTATCTGAAGTAAAAGGAACAGTAAATAAAGCCTGTTTCTGTTGTGATCTTTGTAAACCAAAACTTAGTCCCCATCTTTGTGGTAAAGTAAATTGATTATTGCTCTAATCCTATGATAACTAAAAACTCATTATAATACTTCTGTATATTTAGTTAGAATAGAATGAATAAACGCTTGTTTATCACCTTTATATCTAACTTTAATTTTTATATATTTATCTTTAAGTTTAATTTCCTTTCTTGTTTTAGCTTGATAATTATATAATGTACCCCAATCTGAGAAATCAATTGTATTAGTATTATAGCCAAGCTTCTATAACGTTGCATCAATCTTCCAATTAGTAATTTTTGGCGCATATTGTACAACATTCTAAGGTAAATTACTTAATACAACATAAGGATATTTATCTTTTACTTTTTGAGGTTCATTTCTATAAAGTAAATTTATAGGTGATATTTGTATAAACCATCTATCTTCACGATAATGCATATTTCCACGAGATCTTCCGTATTTCGGATTAGTAATATCTCTCGCTGGAGAATGTTCCTAAATATGTATCTCTTGTCCGTTTCTTACTAATGTTGTACCTGATAAAGCAGCATAATTTCTCCCTTGTTCAGATGTTTGCTCAATCCACTAATCATATAATGTATTGGTATTAGGATCAACTGAATAATAAACATTTGGGAACATTACAGACTATACTGGATTCTCATTTAGATTATTTGCTTTATCACTAATAAATGTTGTATCTGGAATTACATTATATTTTAAATCATTAGGCCATTCTGCATTATGAAGATAAGAATTAGTAGCTTCTTGTCTAAAGTACATATATTCTTTTTGATTAGCAAAATTATAGCAATCACCAGTAATAGTATAATGAAAAGATTCTGGCTATGTTTTATTAGACACAATAATCATATTATCAAATATCTTATGTGTTAATGGCGAATCAATTACAGTAAATTCAAATTCAAACGGATGCTACTCATCATACCAATAACATGGTTTTGCATCAACATTATGTTTATATAGTTTTGTATCTTTATTAAAAGAATACATTATATTATTAATATTTGTACAAAAATAAGGTATCCAAGAATAAAAAGTAGTCCATCTTTTTAATATTTCACTATAACATAAATTCCAAGATTTGTCTTTAGTTTGGTACGTAAACATAATTTCGGATTTATGAGCATTATAATACGATGATATAATTTTTAATGGATTTTTTTCTTCTTCAACAAAATTATAATTTTTTTCATTACTATTTATAGTTATATTTTTGTCTAAAAAACTATTTACAAAATTATTACTAATAATATTTAATGAATTTCCATCATAAAACCAAATACGTTTTGCATCTGTATCAATTCCATATATTCCATTTGGAGTCTAAACAACACCGTCAATCCATTTAGATCCATATATATCTGATATTACAACTAATTTTTCTGGTAAAATATTTGATACATTTATTTCTGAATCATTTGGTTTTTCATCTAATAATAATAACGAACAAATTCCATGTTCAAAAACAATAATCATTTTTGATTCTATATTTAATAATTTTGTAATTGCTCCATATTCAGAGTTATAATTTCTTTCATTCCCAACTTTAAAAACACGAAAACCATTTTTGTAACCATCATTAATTGCAATATCTGAATATATAATCTAATTTGTAAATCTGTTACGAATCCATGGTACATTGGACAATTCAAAATATATTCTTTGTGATAATGATTGTCCAAATCCTTCGTTTACAAATTGAGATTCTGGAATTTTATAATTTCCAGACGTATCAAAATCTTTATATGGATAAAATGCTCTTGGGTTGCCTGTTAATGCATATTCAGATGAATTAGTATCGTCAACAGAGCGTATAGACAAATTACAAGTGCACCTCACCCTTGTTTTTATCCATTCTCCTAATTTAACAGCATTAATATCACCTAAATTTACTTTATCAAAGTTCTTCCAAGCTCCGTCTTCAAATCTTACTTCACTATAGCCGTTTGTTTTTACAATTTCATCATTATTTGGTGCAGACGGATCTTGAAAATTTCTATTTAACCTATGCCAAAAATTACAAATATAACAATCTCCTTTATATATATTATCATTAGACAAATCATTAGACAAATCATATTTATTACTAATAGCATAATAAGGCGAATTATCAGAATATCTAATTTTTAAATATTCATCTTCTGATGTAGTTGTATATCCATTAACATATATAGTATAATTTTTTAGAGGCCTAAATCCAGAAGGAAATATAACGCCTACGTATGGGCCAAATGCTCCTCGGACAGCATTTCCAATACCTTTATTTATATGAGCTTGCTTAAAATCAGAATATTTTTCGTATTCATAAGCTACTTTCTTTACATCTTCTGGTTCTCCTGCTTTAGATGAAAATTTTACTTCTCTATTAATAAAACCAGAATAGCTTTGTGTATTTATTATAATTGACTATATAGAATCTTTTACTCCGATTAATATACACGCATAATAATTATTTTTTGCATCAGTTTCTTTTATAATAAATTTACTACCATTAAATATCTAATTATAATATCCTTGCCTTACTTCATATTCGGGACAAATTAAACAACCAGCATTTTGATCAATATAATTATTTGCTGAATATGCAGATTTTAATATATTACCATAACTATCTGTTACTGTTTGTAAACAATTGTCTTGATTTAGAGGTAAACCGGAATATTTAGTTTTATTTAATAAGTATCCCTAAGCTAAAATAGTTGGAATACGTTTTTGCCTAACAAAAAAATATCCAATTATTCCTTGTTCATTTAAAATTTTTATTACGTCTTGGTGATGTGCTATTGCAATTTTTATACTAATTAAATAATCGTTATTCTAATTTTGTGTTTTAATTACACCTTTAACATTAAAATCATAGTCTTTGTTTTTAATTTTAAATGTTGTATCATCATAATCAATCTATAGTTGCTTTGTTGTTTTTTCATCATATACCTTAAAAAAATCAGAATTAATTAATTTTTCTAATTCGTTTTTGGAAGGTGTATAATTATTTGTTCCAGATATATTAAATACTGGTGACTATGTATTATCATTATATATATATATAATTCCAAGTCTATAATATTCGTTTGGCCAATATCCTGTATAATTATAGACAACATCTGGATTTGAATAGTCATAATCATCAGAATTTATATACTATGCATCTGAATAACCTATAAATCTTAAACTTATATCTTTTAATTTTTCATAATCTATATATGTTTTATTAAGATTTCCTAAAAATAAACGATTATTTAATATTGTTTGAGTTTTACAATATTTAATGCACTCCTGATCATTATTTAGTTCTGATTGTGTAATTTCCTATACATTTTCAGAACCAGTTAAAATATATTCTAATTCTGATTTATTATTTATTGGTATTGGATCTAATACTTTAAAAATACTAGTTTTTGTTAGCTAAAATTGATCAGAAGAATATCGTGAATAATATATATATAAATAATCGTATGATGTATCAATATTTTTAAATAATAATTTAATTGATTTAAATGAATTTTTATCAGCATATCCACCATCTATACGATTATTAGATCCAATAAAACATGGAATCATATTTGATTCAGAAACTATATTTGTTTCATTACCATCAGCATCACTATATTTAAAGTATATAACATAATTTCCAACTTTTAAATTACCAAAATTAAATACAGACTTTAATATTATTTTTGAAAATTTACTATAATTTTTAAATAATGATATTTGGGACACAATTTTATCTTCATCATAAATATTTGAATCGTTTGTTCCAAATCTATCTTCAATTGTGTATTTATTGTCTTCTTGAACACTAAATCTACTATTAATTAATTTAGGATTACTTTGATTATCATTAATTATAATATTTACTGAATCATCATATGATTTTTGAACATTTATCTAAATGGGCTAAACATTTGATGATAACGATATTTTATCTGTTCTAAATTCTGATAATGTATCATTTTTTAGTAAATTAAAAAATGGATTATATTGTTGAACTAATTTCCCCTCATATTTATATACATAAAATTTTGTTTGTATGTTCATGTTTCTTTAATTACACTTACGTCTATTATTTCAGTATCTGCATCATTAAATGAAAAGTATATTGGTTTAGATTGTTGGATTGTGATATAATATAATTTTCCTATATTAATCCAACTTTTTGACATATCCTAATCTACAACTATATCCTAATCTATGTCTTGAAAAGATACATATCTAATTGGTTCTGTCTCATCACCAGTTGAATTAATCTTAATGATATCTTCATACTAAACGTAAAATAAATTATCTTCAATAATAGGCAATTCGTCAATTTTATCTGATAAATCATAATTCTAAATAATATCTTTACGTTTACAAATATCATTAATATATTCTGTTGATGAAGTATTATCCTGAATAATATTATATATTTTGTTAAGTGTGGTTTCGTCATTAATTTGTCCAGGATCAGTTATTTCACCAGAAACCAATCTTGCATCAAAATTCCAATTATCAATAATATCAACTCCTATTTTTTTATCAAATTCTTGATAATACACATATTTGTTATTTTCATTAAAAAATGATGTTAATCTATCTAAAAAATAATAATTATCATTGTTATTATATTTATAAATAAAAACTGTTTTATATTTTGAATTATTAGATCCATCGAAAATTTTAAAATATAAATTATCTGAATCAATATTAATTTTTATTATACTCTAAAATTGAAAATTATTAAAAAGTGTATTATTTAAATAATAAATAACGTCTTCTAATTCACTAAATTCTTCATTATTTATTTTTTCCACACCATTATATATATCATTATATTGTCCATTTATATAATATTTGTAATCTTCATTAACACGTTTAAATAAAATTGTAATTTCATTGGTATCATAGTCAGGAAAAATATTTTTAAATTTAGTGCATTTATGTATATTGTGTGTAAATGTTATATTTGTAATATCAACATCAAATTCAAACGACTTTGTTTTTGAATCATATTTTATATTAGTTAATTCTTTATCAAAAGTACAATTATTTAATAATAAATTAGAAATTGTTGGATCTTTTGAATTAAGTTTTAATAATTCATATCCATAATTAAGAGTATTATTACACTACAATTTTATTCGTTTTTTAGCATGTAAATCTGATGTATATTCTATATAATTAACATATGTTTTATTATTAGTATTATTTATAAAATATGTTTCAGTATCATAAACATTCCAATTTGCACTTGTTATTCTACCAGTTTGATAATAATCATTGTTAATATCTTGTCTAAAGATATTATAATTTAATTCTAAATTAGAAGTCTAAGTTATAATATACTATATATCAATTAAATTATTTTCTTTATCTCTAAATGTACAAATATAAAATTGATCTGAAATTAAATTTGTGCATTTAATTTTTTTATTTATATTCTGTATTTGATCAGATTTATTAATTTTTATAGGTTCATATATTTTTAATTTATTATCTGTATCAAATATCTAAACATATATAATATTATCTTCTGTATTATAATCACATGTAATTTGAAAATTAATATCAACTGTTGTCCCTTCTAAAGTTTTACTATAAGAATATTTAAATAATGTTATTGCAAAATCACTTATAACTACACTTTTATTTATTGTTACACTTTGAGAAAAAATAGTATAATCTATAGATTCATATGTATATATTAATGAATATGATTTTACATCAGTATCTTTATCTATATAATATGATAATGCTATAAAATCGTTAATATATTGTTTTTCTGGATTTGTATATATATCATTACCTAACATTAATTTAATGTTACTATAAAACTAATCTTTATTAATAAAAGGTAAACAAATAGTTATTTTTAATTTGTCGTTTGATTTACTTAATCCTCTAATAAATACATTTGTTAACATATTTACGGTTATTTGATACTATAAATATCCGTATTCATTAGATTTGAGAGTATATTTAGATTCATCATATAAATATTTTGTAATATTTTTATAAGAATGATTCAAAATTAGCTGCGCTTCAATATTAAATAAAGAATTTTTAATATCTAAAACTTTAATTCCAAGTTCTGATTCGTTTTTATTTTGTGAATTAATTAATCCTTTTAAATCAATGTAAATCTATTCACCTCCACGTAATACGGGAACAACCTTGTTTACTTTATATGTATTTTTTTCTAAAAATGTTTTTGGATATTCTACATCAATATACTCTTCTTTTAAGGATTTTGTATTTTTAGGAGGAGAAGGATAACTGCCTATTTCAAATTCATTATTATCGTTCTTACTAACAATATATAATACACCATTATATTCCTTTACGCCTAATATTGTATACTCTCTCCAAACCTATCTCGTTTTAGTTTCCATGATAACATTGCCAAAATTATCTACAATATCTTGACCATTTTCGTCTTTTTTTGCTTCTTGATATTCTTCTGTTACGTAACGGCTAATTTGTATAGGATTTCCATTTTCGTCTTTTACCAATGTATTTCCGCTATCGTTTTGTAAAGTCTATTCGTTTCCGTCAAAAGTTATTATAGTTCCATTAAGGCAATTTGATAAACTAGTATCCATTGTAACTAATGGATTTGTATCCATTGTTAATCCATCTGTAAATTTATTAGTAGCAACTTTTGTCATATATTAAATTTTTTATTAGTTGTCATTATATCTTTAAAGTTTAAACTTTTTCTTGATTCAATCTCTATTACTTTATCTGATATAAGATTATGTTTAAAATATGTATATCCTAAATTTATTCCATAAAATATTTTAAATATATGCTGTTTATCATGCTCTCTTAAACTACATTCGTCATATAATTTATATAAAAGACAATTACCATAATTTAAATATTTTTTCTTTCTACCTTTTTTATTTTTTTGTTTTTGCAAATTTTCATACTATAAATTAGTTAATGCAAAATAATAATAACCGTTCCATTTTGCTTTAGATTTAATAAATTTTCTCCTTATTTTAATCAATAATTTAATTACATATTGATTAAAATGGTCTAAAGTATTGTATTTTAGTTTACCACAATAAGATTTAAATCCTTGTTTTGGAATAGAAATCATTACATCTCCACCCATTGAATTTAGCATATAAAAATTACGCCAACCTATATTTAAAATTTTATTTATATCTTTTTTATCAATATTTGGATATAATTTGTATATTCTTTCGTAATAATCTTTTATATAATTTATTTTCATTAACAATATTGTTTACCATTATTAGTATTATCTGTAAGCTTTTGTTTGAGTTCTCCGTTTATATATATAGGTTTTTCTTTATTAATAGAATTTCTACACATTGTAAAAGTTAATCTATTAGCAGAAAAATTACTACTTAAAAAATCAATATCTTGGAACATTCCATTTTGTCTACATTTTTTAAAACGTTCACCAGATATTCTTTTAACGCATATGTTAGCTTTTGGCTCACCTGTTAATGGAAGAATAAATGTATCTCCATTATTAATACAATCTTCTAAAACCATTTTATACTATTTAATAAAGATTTCAGAAGCTAAATCTCTTAATTTCTTACCTACGTCTTTTTGTCTTGTTTTTAAGGATTTAATATTAAAATAACGAAAGATGTCTTTAACATTAAATGCACATCCGTATGCTCTCATCTTAATGGTGCATATTTTTTATTATAAATCTTTCTATCCCATTTAGTAGATGCATCTAAAATATCATTCATATCATTTTGTGTAATATATTCATCTACTCTAGCAGCATCAACAAATTTATACCATTTATTTTCTAATAATGATGCAATTTGTATAATTCCAGTAGAACTTTTAGAAATACCTTCTTTATATTTTTCAACATAAGCTGTATAAGTAGCAATTGCCATTGCTTCTTTTTGAGTTATTTCTGGAAGTCCTTCTGAATCAACTATTACACCCTTATATAAAATATTTACAGTTCCATAATTTTTATCGAAATATAACGTATCTCCTACTCTTTCAAATTTAGCATATTTACCACTTATATACAATGGATCTTTAAATGCTTTTCTAGATTCAATATATTCTTCTGTAAAAGCAGAATTAATATCTCCTTCTGGTAAATCATTAGTAGTATATCTCCAATCTTCAAAAGAATATGTAACAGCTTCTATTATATCAGCATTACATGGTAAATTAACAGATAATGTTTTACAATCTATAGTAGCAACATATTTATATAATCTACATCTTTTATTACCAATATAATTCCATGCTATTAAAGCTGATTCAATCCAATCATCTTCATTTTGATCTAATCCATATAATTGATTAGCAAGTGTCATTGCATAAAGAAAATTAAATGTTTTCATTGATATTTCTAATCATTTTGAGCTATACCAGTCGCAAGTTGTCTATAAAATTGAATCTTTTTTGCAACAAGTCTTTTCTTAATTTCATTATTTATAAACGAGAAATTATCATCTGATAATTCTGAACAACATCCAAATTCTTCTAACTATCTTGGATCTTTAAAAACAGCGGTTATAGATACTTGTTTTATAAGTGGTGCATTAAAAATAAAACAATCAAACATCCCGTTTTCATTTGGTGTTATATCAATCCAAATGAATGGTTTATTTGATTTTCTCTATCTATATTTATTATATTTTTGAAATTGAAACGATGTTGAATATCTAAAAGAATTCTGTTTATCTGTAGAACCAATATATTGTATCGCTTCAGAACCAAAATCCATTAAAACCTATGGTATCTAAAAATGAGCCATTGGATTACCGCCACTTCCACCTGAACAAGCAGAACAGCGATCTAAATCTTTACAATCTACTGGTATACAATTTATAGATAATAATAAATCTTTAATAGGGAGAGTACCTTTTAATGAATACTCTTTTAATATCATTAGACGTTCATCTACAATATCATCTAATATCTATTCTTTACTTAAACTAAGTCCAGTATGATATCCTTGTAATCCAGAATAAATATCATTCATAATTGCAGACGCGAGTTTTTCAAATATCATATTATAAAAATAAAAATAGGCAAAGGCAAAAATGCCCTTGCCTTATAAATTAATAATTAAACAAGATTTACTTATTAAGTACTTTTACTTCTTTGTTAGCATCTACAGACTGAGTTACTGCATTAGTTGTACTTTCAGGAAGTGGCTTTGCATCAGTTGAAACAGAAGCACCAGATTCTGTAATACTACCAATCTTCTGTAATGCTGTCTCAAATGCATCTTTTACACTTTGAGCAACAAAGAATACATGGCAGGTTCTAGACTTAACAGTTTCGCCAACTGCATCGCTACCCATTACACCACGATTAACACAATAATATACTGTATATTGATCGTATGATTCGCCAGGAATAGGCATTTCGTCAGCGTTAGGAGAAGTCCAACGAGTATTAGCAGCAGTCGGAAGTCTAAGATTCTTAAGAATCTGTTCATAAGTACCTCTGCCAACAGTTCCATGAGTAATAGTACCCTTAGAACTTGTTACGTACATACCTAAATTACCGACACCAGCTACAGCACCCTTAGTATTATCAAACTTTTCTACTACACACTCTGAAATTCTTTGATGAGGATCAACAGCTTTTATTTTCAAAGCTTTTGCTGAGCCACTAAATTCAAGAATTGGTTTCTCCATTACTAAAAGTTGGTATCTCTTAGCCATTTTACTTAATGTATCTACTGTTGCGTCGCCAGCAAATTCAATATATAATGGTTTACCCTTATATACCATATCATTTGAATAATATGAATTGTTACTATCATCCAAAGTAATATAAATCTTCAAACGATAATTGTCATCTGCTGTACCAGAAGGAAGTGTTACAGATACTTCGTCAACTTTTGCATCTACTTTTGCTTGATGATAAATAGCAAGAGTATTTGCTTTCTTTAAATGGATGTGATCAAACTTAATTTTTAATTCATCTGTAAGATTATCAATCCATTTGTTACTAGAATTAATTAAAGTAGTTGTTGTAAAATTAAACATAATTTATTAAGAATTTTGTTGTGGTTGTGAAGCCTATTGTTGAGTTGGGGATGCAATAGACTGACTAACTGCTAAATGATTTTGCAAACGTGCATCACCAGAATTTTCCATAATTATAGTGACCAACTCATTTATTATCTCTTGGCAAATATAATCTGGATATTCCATAACCTATGAATAATCCAAATCTGAATCTATTTGCTCTTGTGTTAATCTAACATACTGAGGCGATTTTATATAATCTATATAAACTTGTGATAATTCAAATACAGATCTATCTCTACCACATCGTATTTCACATATTACTTTTGACTAATTAGAATGTCTTGAACAAGCATATTTATCTTGAATATCATAAGACAAATTGTTCCCCAATACTACTTCTTTAGGAAAAGAACTAGTAAAAGAATCATCGCCGCCATTATAAACATCTAAGAAATTTTTTTCGTCTGCTTTTATTATATATTCTGATTCAGTACCAATTAAATATACATTATTATTTCTTATAACTAATGTTAAATATGTATTTGAAAATAATTTTTTTCTTTCAGTAATATGCCAACCTACTCCTGATAATATTCTATCTTTACCAGTTAAATTTGTTTCATTTAAACTCTATTTAGCAGCATTAGTTAAATTAAATTCAGCCAATCCTTCAATTTTTAATCCTAAGTCTTTTACTGTTCCAATAAGTATATCATTATTGTTTTCTGTTACATAGACTTTTGTATTATTAAAATTATCAGGAGTTTCAGTAATTTGATCTGTACCCAAACCAGTAGATTTATTATACAAATCATATGGTTCGGTTTCTGATGTATTTATATTGTTTATATAGTAATACGGTCTTTTATATGATGGTCTTTGATAAAAATCAGTAATAATTTTACTCCAAGAATCAGCAGTTAATCTAGTAGCTCCAATAGTAAAAGTTGTTCCTGGATTATAACACTTATATCTTGTAATAACTTTAAAAACACAAATACAATTTAACACATGCAAATAATCGTTTGGTAACATTACTTCATATGTAGCATTATAAATGTCATTTGTATTATTATTATTATTATTATTATATCTAGACCTATACGGAGTAAGTTTAACAGTAGATTTTAAGACTCTTAAATCATCAGTAGTTTGCTGATTAACATCATAAATATTATATCTTTTATTAATATACTAATTAATAGCCTTATTAATAAAATAATTAAAGTCTTCAAGTAACATTGATGGTGCATTAACTTTGTTTAATTCCACTAATGTTGCATCAAAGATTTCTCTAGCTGTCATTAAAAGTAATATTTATATTTAATATTATCTCTTAGATTTAGTATCTGAACTATACATATCAGGATAAGTGTCCTTACGAATTAATTCAAGAACTTTAGCATTTCTCGCATCTTTCATCCATGTAATTACTGCATCATCAGTTGCACCTAAAACAATATTATCAGAATAAATATATAATTTATCTTTAATTCTAATAACATGTCTATCTAATGCATCCATAAGACAAATTCTTAAATTAGTATCGTCTCCAGAATACAAAGCTATAATTTTCTTCGGATTCTTTTCTGCAACTGTTAACAAATAGTCTTCAACATCTGCATCTGGAATATTTGTCATATGTTTGCCAAGCAATCTTGCCATCATAACTCTTCCTTCTGAACCCTTTGGATCATTAAGAATAAATGCTACGGCATTATGGATTAACTTCTTGCGATTAACTTTTTGTACAGCTTCCTCTCCAGGTCGTTCAATATATAGTTCAGCAACTCCATAACGAGGTTTTGTATTCTTCCAGCCCATTGTACCATCAATCAAAAAGTTTCCTTGTGCATCTTTAGCATAACGATCTGGAGCAATTAAAGGGCAATGCTTAATAGCTTCCCATTCTGCTGCGTCGTATGGATCGTCTAGATTAAACGTTTTACCATCCTCAATTATAAAAGATTGAGTCTCTTTGATATAATACTTACCACTATTTCTTTCGGCATCTGTAAGAATCATATCTCCTTGCGAATTCACTCTTTTTACTACGTCTGGATATTGACCAGTTCTTGGATCACGACAAGGATTCATATAATATTTCTAATTAACCTTGCCATTAACACTTCTTAAAACAATTTTATTACTTGCTTTTAATTCTGATTTTGTTGTCATATAGTTCATTATACATATTAAAAATAACTAGGGAGATTAATCTCCCTAGTTTATCTATGTTTATTTGTTAATTATTTGATTTTTAATTACTTATCTTTCTTTGTTTATGATTAGATTTCTCTCAATATAAATGATCTGTAAGGATTGAAGACACCAACGCCTGAATACCCCCAGTTAATTCATGTATTATTCTTATTATTACTAATAAGATTAGACTATATCTTTAACTTCATAATATTTAAATGTAAATCCATGTGTATGACTTCTTTCTCCAATCATAACATTTTTAAATTTAGGAAAACGTTTTTGACATTGAGATATACTATCCCAGACTTTTATTAAATTGCCATTTAGATCATATTGTGCAATTTTAACTGGTTTAGGTTTTGTATAATTTGTATAATCTTCATTAAAACCATAAGACCATTCGCCAGTATTATTTTTTATTGCATTTTTAATTTGTGTTTGTGAAATTTTATTTTGTTTTGCTGCATTTGCAATATTAGGATATGTACAAATTAGCTTATTATTTGAGTATTTAGATACACTTCTATCTGTAATATTATAAACTAATTCGCGTGTTTTTATTATATCATAAATATTTATATCTCCAGATAAAAAGTAAAATCCTTTTAATGGTCTACGATGTGATCTTGCATCGCTTAAACTAGAACTTGTTATATTTAATTCTTGTATTGCTTCTATATTAGAATTAAAAATTTTAATTAAGTTGCCGTCTAAGTCATATTGATATAATTCTGAATGCTTAGATGTTTTATATTCAGAAATATCTAAATGATCAACATATATTTTACTCCAGTAACTATTAAAAGCACTATATTTGTTTTTAATAGCTATATTAAATCTATTTTTATTACATTTAAAATATTCAACTGCTTCTTGAATAGATTTAAATTCTTTTATAAAATTACCATTTAAATCATATTGATATAATGAATCATAAACTAAATCACTATATACACCACCTATAGCTGTATTATAGTTATCTCTTCTTTTTACAAAATCTAAATTCACAATTTCTGCTTCTTTATTATACGCTTCTTCTTGTGTATCATATATATATAGGATATTTCTTACAAAAGAAGAATATCCATATTTTTTTACAGCGTATTGAAATGCTGTTTCTGGATGTTTTAATTTATATCCAATATAAATTCCATTTCCTAAATACCCATCAAAGATCTCTGGGTTTTCAGTTTTATGTACTCCTATATAAATTTTACCATTTTGTTTACATGTAGTACAATATACTATATATTTGAAGTTATTTTCCATTTCCATTTATTTAAATGTACATAAATAGTCGTTGAATTAATACTTATCTGTACCATTTCTGATTCCTTGTAAGTATCAACTGCTGATTATCTACTACCATAGATTTCCAGCAATTAAGAAAATTTTTATAAACCAATTTTATTTTAGCTTACTACCTGCTACAGGGCTTGAAACAACGCCTGAGCTAAGTCCGTCTTCACCGCCTACGCCGAGATACTTGTTTGAGATAAAATCACCACCCTTTAGAGTAAACATCTACTGTTTTTTTGGACTAACTCTTTAATTATTTAATATATTTCCAAATATAACCACCTGCTGTTTTTCTTGTACCTTTTAATACGTGTGTACATCCACAAGTATCTTGTTTTGCTTCTCTTACAGTATTAAATATTTGAATTAAATCACCATTTAGTGAATATTTTCCAACTTTTCTAGCAGTGGTAATAATATTTATTTGTTTCATTTTTGGAACAAATAAATTATTCCATTGATAACCATAAGCCGTATTTCCAGTTCTTATAGCTCTATAAACACCAGATATATTTTTAGTGTTTAAAATTGTTTGTAATTCTTTATTATCAGCAATATGTCTTATAAAATTTCCTTCTAAATCATATTGATAAAATCCATCATTTATTCTTAGTATTTCTATTGGAAATTTTTCATATTTATAATCTGATATATAATATTTTTTTTGGATTTGATATTTTCCAGCAATTTTAGTAGATAATGTTTGAACAGATTCTTTAAAATATTTAGAACAATCTGATAATGATTTAAATTTAAATAATAAATTGCCATTATTATCATAAATAAATATTTTCTTTTTATTAGAATCTATTTTAAATTTTTTTAAATCTATTTTATCTAATTTAAAATCAGTCCATAAATATTTTTTAACTGGAGTTCTATTAAATATTGCTTTGCCTATTGATGTATTTGATAATTTATAATATAATGATGCTTCTGTTATTGAAGACCATTCTTTTATAAAATTACCATTTAAATCATACTAATATATTTGCTTTTTTCTAATAGGAGAAACATTTCCGCCTAATGCAATATTATACGTATCTTTTCTTGCAATAAATTCAGGACAAACCAACCATCTTTCTAAATCTAAAGCGTCTTCAAGTTTATTAAAAACTTTTAATGTAGTTCGCTTAAAATTTTTAATTCCATATTTTCTAACCGCATATTGAAATGGATATTTTGGTTTAAAATAAGTACTTCGATCATGTATATTTACATGATTCCCCAAATATCCATCAAATACATCAGGATTGTCTGTTTGATGAACTCCAATGTAAATCTTGTTGTTTACTAAATTTGTTGTTAAATATACAATATATTTCATAATTTTCTTCTGTTTCCATTTTCATGTAAGTTTCGTAACTAGTCTCTGAATAATAATAATATACTACATAAAATGCCTGTCTACATATTATTACTACTGCTGATTATTATATGTTCCAGCAATTAAGAAGTTATTTTATTCTCCTACCCAAATGTTTAAATAGGAGGTTCAGCAGAAGTCTTATCTGCTGTTAAATCTAAACAAAGAGCATAACCTTTCTCAAAGCCATACTCTCTAGAGAAAGTTCTATCAACCTTGAAGGTTATAGTGTTACCACCAAATTCATAAGAATTAAAGGTAGCACCTACCTTTACATAGTTGTTAGCTGATTTAGAATAGAGAAGAGTATCAACTGTCTTGAAACGAGCTAAGTAATCGCCAAGTACAAGTTGAATTAACTGCCACATTCGCTCATTGCAGACGAACATGTAGTGATTTCCAGTAGGTTGGGCAGCCTTCTCGTTCAGGGTTGCTATAACCGTATTAAACACTTCTAAAGTAAGTGTATTAAATGCATACTTCGATGCGAATCTTTCCACTTGTGGAATGATGCCATCGCCTATGTATCAGATTGGTTTAAATGAAAATTTAAATTTATGACAATGTTTTCTTTTTCCTAAACATACTTGTAATGCAGAAGGATATTCTTTCTTACATTCAGATATACTATTCCATTTTTTAATAAATACATTGTCTAATGTATATTGATATATTTCTTTTTTATTATTTTCTAATTCTATATTAAATTTATTTAATTTTTCGTATGACCAATACGAATTTTCATATTTTATTTGATTTTTAATGGCTCTTTCTAAATTGTTTTTATTGACTGTTTTTATTATCTTTTTAATAGATTTAATATTATCAAATTCTTGTATAAAATTTCCATTTAAATCGTATTGATATATTGTTTTTTGTTTTCTTATATCACCAGATAAAAAATCTTCAATTTTTTCATTTTCTCTTAGAAAATAATAACCATTATAATCAGTTTTGTGCGCCAACCTATAATTTAATTTTGGCCTTGTAATATTAAATTTATTACAAACTTCTTTTCCAGAAAAATATATTCCTTTAAATTGTCCATCAATAGTATATACTTTTATTGAACCTCTAGAACTTGGTCTGAATTGATAAAGAATATCATATAAATTTTCATAATATTCTTCAGTCCAATAAGAACAATGAAACGAACGCTGTTCGTTTATGCACATTCTTATTCTATCTTTATTAACATTATAAAAATCTGTAATTTCTTTAATAGAATTCCAAGTTTTTATAAATTCCCCCTCTATTGTATATTGATGAATATTTTTATTTAATTTAGGTTGAAGACTTCCTCCTAATATTGTATTGTATGTGTCTGTTCGTTTTAAAAATTCAGGACAAACCAACCATCTTTCTAAATCTAAAGCGTCTTCAAGTTTATTAAAAACTTTTAATGTAGTTCGCTTAAAATTTTTAATTCCATATTTTCTAACCGCATATTGAAATGGATATTTTGGTTTAAAATAAGTACTTCGATCATGTATATTTACATGATTCCCCAAATATCCATCAAATACATCAGGATTGTCTGTTTGATGAACTCCAATGTAAATCTTGTTGTTTACTAAATTTGTTGTTAAATATACAATATATTTCATAATCTTTTTACTTCTATAATAGTTTGTATTAAAAGATAAATTTCATTTAAAATTAGACTATATCTTTACAAAATTGTAATTTATTTTTCGTTATCTACTCTTTTCAGATAGTCGTTGAACCAATATTTTTATGTGGCTGCTGATTGTTTTCTTTGTTTCAGCATTTTATAAATAGTTTTTTGCGTCCAACATACATCTATAGGACGACCAGTATCAGGATCGCATATCGTAGCTTTACCGTTTTTCATTCTGTTAACTATCATTATGATAGATCAGACTATATCTTTAATTTTATATTTAAATACATAACCATCTGTAGATTTTAAATACCCTTGACATACTCTAGTGCAATTTTTAAATTGCTTTTTACATGATTTAATAGATTCCCATTCTTTTATAAAATTACCTTTCAAATCGTATTGTAATATTTTTATAATTGGTTTAGATGTTTTTATTATATTTTTGATATTATCAGATTTATAATAACTGTAATATTTATCATTTAAAATGGTTTTATTTAAAATTGATTTTTTTAATCTATATGCACTATAATTATTAATTTTTTTTACTTCTAATAATGAATTATAATATTTTAAATAATTCCCATTCTTATCATATTCATATATATGTGATTTACCATATTTATGATTAAAAACTGGAGAAATTACTTGTGCAATATCTACGTCAGATTTTAAAAAATAATATCCTTCACACGGTTTTTTTCTAAAAACCGCAGATATTATTTTTTTTAAATCTATATCAAGTTTTTGAGATGTCTCTGTTGCATTCTTAAACATTGATAGAAAATCACCATTTAAATTATATTGATTTATAAATCCGTGGTTTAATTCAGATTTATAATTATTAACATCAATGGTATTATTATAACTCCAATAACTTCCAGCGAAACTTCTTTTTTGATTTATTATTTCGATTATAGAAACAGAACATCTATAATATTTATTTATACTAATACCAGATTCCCATTCTTTTATTAATTTTCCATATATATCGAATTGGTATACCTTTTTATTTGTTTTAGGCTGTAATCCTCCACCTAAAACAGCATTGTATGTATCAGATCTTTTTATAAACTCTTCTGTAACTAACCATCTTTCTAAATCTAAAGCATCTTCAAGTTTGTCAAAAACTTTTAATGTGATTCTTTTAAAATTCTTTGGACCATATTTATTAATTGCTGCGTGTATTGGATATTTACATTTATTATAAGAATATGGTTTACTTATCCATGACCCACAACCTAAATATCCATCAAATATGTCAGGATTTTCAGTCTAATGTACACCAATATAAATTTTATTGTTAATTAGATTTGTTGTTAGATATACTATGTATTTCATAAAATTATTTTCCATTAAATTTATTTAATTATTTAGTCGTTGAACTTTTATATTGTTGAATAACATACAATACATTAGCTTCTGATTTAATTTAATATTCCAGAAATTAGAAAAATTTTAAGTGAACAATTATTTTATCCACATTACACTTGTTGAAGAGTAACAATCTTCTTATTATATTACTATAATATTTGGACTATATCTTTAGCGTTTATATTTCATTATTAAAATTACTCCTTTTGGATAGTCTCTGAACGATTTCAATCGCTTCTGATTTTCTATATTTAGACGTTTCAGAATTTTAAAAACTTTTATAACGGCTTACTTTTTTGTTACCGTTGTTTCTAACCCACAAGAAGTTCTCGAGAAGGTTCTTTTCCTTCTTAGTCATCTTGTATACGGTTTCTGTTAGATCACCATTGCCCTTACCTTCACCAATTGCAATAAATTGATCCTCGTGAGCAGCATAAAGTGCTGAATAGCTATCGTCTCTATAGACTATATCATTATAATTTATATTTCATATTTAAATTAAATTATACCTCTTTTTTCGTTATCTACTCTTTTCAGATAGTCGTTGAACCATTTTGATTGGCTACTGATTGTGAGATTTTCCAGTATTTTAAGAGGTTTTAATATTTAATTAATACTAATAATTAAATAATATCGTGCAAACGATGCTTTTCGCACACGATGAGTACTGATGAAGTTTCTATGTCTTTCAATATTGCTCTAATACTTAACGTAACCCTCTTCCAAATTATTATAATTTAGACTATATCATTAATTAATTAAATATATTTATACATATGAGATTTATGAGTTTTATTTATTCCAGATAACACCTTCCAAACAGATGTTCCGTTTTCTTTTTCTGCCATTGTAACAGATTCATATTCTTTTATCAAATTTCCATTTAAATCAAATTTACCAACACGCTTTTTCTTATTATTTTTTGGTTGATTATAATATTCTAATTTTGATAAGCCCCATATAAAATTATTATTATCAACACATTTTAATCGAATAGATTTATTAATATTACTATTTGGATTTTTTATCAGTGCTTCTTTTTGTGATGTATATTCTTCTATAAAACATCCGTTTTTATCATATTTGTATACTGGTCTATTATCAAGATAAATGCTTCTAGCTAAACTATACGATTCTGCTTTTTCTGTAGATACATAATATTGTTTTTTTAAAACAGATCCTAGTAATCTAGAATTTCGTATAGAAGTAGTTGATACATTTAATTCTTTTGACATTATTGTTTGATTTTTATACTCTTTTATATAATCGCCATTAATATTATATAAATATAATTTAATTTGGTGATTGTTTCCAAGATTATAAAGTGACAAATCCAATTTTTCAAGTTTATCTGTATTCCATAAGTAATTTTTTGCAATAGATTTTTTTCTAACTGCGTATGAAATTAATGTATAATCGCAATTTAATTGTAATGCTGCATCAATCATACTATTATATTCTTTTATAAAATTACCATTTAAATCATATTGATAAACTTTGATTCTATTATAAATGAAATATCCACCAAGTCCACCTAGAACCATGTTATAAACATCGGATCTAGCTAAAAACTTTTCATTAACGATTTGTTCTTCTAAATCTGAAGCTTCTTCAATAGTGTCAAATATTGCTATTGTTTGTCTTCTAAAGTTTTTAGGGCCGTATTTTTTTACAGCGTGTTGAAAAGCTGTTTTAGCATGTTGATAGGTATACGGTTGTGATATATAAACCCCACATCCAATATATCCATCAAACACGTTCGGATCTTTTGTTTTGTGTATACCTATGTAAATTTTATTATTAATTATGTTGGTTGTTTGATATACTATATAACTCCATTTTTTCATAAATATATTTTTAAAATTATTTACTTTTTCGATTAATATCTGTAACCTTGCGATTAGTCGTTGAACATTTTTTATATTTCTCAAAATATAAAGTTAGCTTCTGATTAGATAAACTTTCCAGAAATTAAGTAAATTTTATTTGCACAAATATTTTATGCAACTCAGGCATTGCAACAGACTGAAATCTAGTCTTGTCGCCGATTTCAAAATCACTTAAATCAATAGATGAATCATATGAATTATCAATCAAACGACATGTGCATACCCAATAATTGTCAGACTTACGTACAGGGCGAGCAACTACCATAAATTGTTGACGAGTCTTTTCATGCATGAAAATATCATACTTTTCATAGTAGCGTTCCTTGAAAGCAAATTCGATTTCAGTACCATTTTCACCTGTACCAACAGGTTTATCAGCAAGCTCTATGCGCTTAATATAATTGGTTTCCTTAATAGACTATATCATTACTCAATAATGAGTATCCTTTTTTTAATCATAAAAATATAAAAAACCATCGTGATATGGTTCATTAGTATTAAAAGATTTAAAAATAGAATAATCAATGTCTCTATAACATTGTTTTTTAAATTTCCATCCTCTAATATAATTACCATCTTTATCATATTGTTGAACCCATTTTCTGTTTTTCCAATTTAATTTTGGAAGTTCTTGCATACTCCAAAAATAACCATTCTTACAAGCTTGCTTTAATTTAATAGATTTTGTTATATTAGAATATTTATTATCTTGTTCTGCTTCTACTTGTGTATCATAACGTTTCATTAAATTACCATTAATATCATATTTAAAAACAGGTCTTTCTTGAATAAACATTTTCTTTGCGTGAGCGAAATTTTTACCTTTGCGTGGACATATATATAGGTCTTTGACTTTGAGTCCATTTAAGATAATGTCAGCATCGTAATTATGCATTTCTCCAAGATAATATCCATTCTTATCGTATACATAATATGTTAAATTTTGTATAGGATAAATATTATTATAACATTCTATTTGAGCAACTTTTTCAGGAGTTAAATAATCTTGTAGTTTTAAATACATTTCTTCAAACGAATCACCGTAATCTTGAACTTCTGTTCTAAAATTTTTAACTCCAAATTCTTTAACTGCTTGCTGAAATTTAGTTTTACTAAATTGGTATGTCATAGGATCTGTAATATTTACAGAATTACCAATTTGATTATCAAATGTTAAATCTCTCGATTTAATAATTCCATAAAAATAATTACTAGTTTTAATATTGATTGTCTTTATAATTTTATACATACATCTTTCGATTAGTCGTTGAACATTTTTATTTGCTACTGGTTTTAGGATTTTCCAGTATTTAAAAGGATTTTTAGAGGTCGAAACCAACCTCCCATTCAAACATCATACTATTAATTGATTGATACTTCTAATTTGACTTAGAATTTTGATAGAAGATGTTTCTAAGACTCTCAGTTAAATAAGAGGCTGTCAATTCAGGATACAAACGTGATACTACACCTAATTTATGAGGTTTAGTCAGTTGTTATCCATAAGAATTTAATCTTATTAACTATTATTTTACTATCATAATAGATCAGACTATATCTTTATTTCAATCTTGCGCTCATGTCCCAAAATGTATGGTGAGTTAGTCGTTGAACATCCGCTTTCACGTTTTGCTGCTTATTACCCATAATAATTAATTGTAGCAATATAGAGGGATTTAAGCACTTCACAAGATTTTGTTTGGGCACTAAATCTACCCAAAAATTTATAAAAGTCTTCGTAAGTACGAGTTTCGCCCATTGTGGGGCGGTTTGTTACAAAATTTGCTACAATCATAATAAATAATTTTTTAAAAATCTATATCTTCCAGTCCAATTGGTTCGTTCTTTCGGTTTATAAAACCGTTGGGATTTTGTTGTGGACTAGTTACAACAACTTTAGAAGATGGATTATTGATTACTCCATTTTTACCATCTTGTAATCCCTTATTATAATAATTCTATGCAGTAGTTTTAATCTGCTATGCTATGTAACTTTCTATTTCATTAAATGCATCTTCTCCTTTTAATGCAAACCATGCCATTCTAGTTACTGTATCTGGGTCTTCTAAGGCTTTACCGAACCAATTTATACCAGCCTAATCTCTTCCTAAAATAAACTAAGCAAGCTCATTTTTGTCATCATTAGACAAAGAAATATCCATACTACCAACATTATTTAAATTGTTAATAGATTGCTAAATATAATTAGCATACTCTTGGAATTGAGCTTCTCTCTATTGCTGTTCTTCTAGTTCTTTACGAGACATTTCTTCGCTCTCTAAATTTGCATAATACTGTCTTAATCCTTCTACTTGTTTTTCAAATAATCCAGTATTTTGTTTAGCAATATTTAGAGATTGAGCAATCTCTTCATCTGTCATATCAGGTGATCTATATTGTAAATCTAATACGTATAACTCGTCGTCTGTTAAATCAGCAGTTTTCAGATTTGATTCATCATTTGAATTCTTATTTTGAGCAATAGCATAATCAGCGCCCTACTTTCTTAGTGCTGTTACATATTGCTCTGGATTCATTCCTGCCAATCTCATTTGATTAAGCATTTCAATCTCTTGTGAATCTAAATCAACATCTGGATCTGCTGTTGGTGACTAATTTAGAATATTCTTTTTTTCATCAACAGAAAGTTGATTCCAAGATTTTTCTGTAATTAGACCATTTTCATCTTCAAATTTAATTTTATTCGTATCATCTATTCCTCTATCTTTCAAAAGAGATGTAATAATATCATCTGCATTTTGATTTTCAGGAGGAGAATACGAATCTTCAGAGTTCTATTCTTCAACAGGTTCGCTGTCTTCAATAGGATCTTCTAAATCAATGTCATCAATATCCATATTTACATTAACATTTAATGATTATTATTTTCTAACGCTTTAATTCTATTTTCTAAATCTGTTAGTTTACTAGACAAATCTAAATATTGATTTCCGATTTGCATTTTAATTTCACCACGTGTTTTTAAAAGCAAATCAGAATTCGTATTCCCGATTGTTTCGTAAGCTTTTCCAAATAAATTTTCCATAATATTAATTTTTATTAACGAAATAAAATTTATTTTTTTTAACTCTTTAAAACAAATTTATTAAAAATCAATTCAGATAAATTTCCTATTAATGTACTCCGAACTTCATCAGAATATTTATTATTAATATGGTAAATTAAATGAGATGATTCATGAGATATTGTATTTATTAATTCTGAAATTGATTCATGTTTATTAAGATATATTATTGATTTATATTCTGATTTATTTGAATATGTGAATCCATAACTATTGTTATAATTTTTAATACACTCCTATAATAACATAAAAGGACAATCTATATTCTTTAAATATTTCTATAATAAATTACTAGAAACAAAATAAAGAACATAAATTGTCCAATTATTAAAACATATCTTCCCAATTAATTGGGATTCCAAGTCTACACATACTTGCATACCATTTTGTAAAAATTAAATCATCCAATTCTAATGAATCCTTAACAAATAACGCTAATTGTTTTTCAGTTGTAATACTAGATTCATAATACATTGAAACAGCATAATTTAATACATATATATAATCGTATAAACAATCTGGTATCTCAATATTATAAGTTTCTAATAATTTATCAACTTTGTCTTTATCATATATTTCAGACTTTTTAGGAAGATGTTTTAGTGCAAACTTTAACATCTTTTTATTAAAATGCCATCCATAATGAAATAAATAATGATTCATCGCAGCTGGACGATCCTCGTAATTGTCCATGCTTTTCATAATTAATAAAATCTTCCACGTTTATGAGGACGATAATCTTCATAATCATCTTCATAACGATCGCGTTTTCTGAAATCTAAATCATCATCAAACAATTCTTTTAGATATTCAGATTTTTCTATCATACATTTAATTGCTTTTGCTATTTTGCTATATTTATCCTCGCTAATTTCGACCATATACATAATATTATTTTGTTACAAGATTAAGAATTTTATCTAACTTGCTTTCTACACCTTCAAATTTCTATTCTAAATTATTTAATCTATCATCTCTTTCCTTGTCTTTAGCAAACTATGGATTTAATTCCTTTAATATTTCTTCATAATATACAACATCTTTTTTATACTATTCTATATTATTTAAAATCTATTTTCTATTTTGTAAAGACGATTCAACTTCTGATGATAAACCTTGTTTAGTTTCACTAATAGTAATTTTCCCATTATTATAAGAAACTATTGTATTATTACTAGGAATATTACTAAAATCCTAAACATTACCATCCATATTAATTTTTAAATCTACTACTGTATTCATTGCCTAGAATTTAGGAGCTGATACTCCAACAACTTCTCCATATTTTAATTTAGGAGATTCTGTTTTATCAAGAATATATACAATAGTTCCCTATGATAATGATGAAAACATAATTAAAGAATTTGTAAAGTGTTATTCTATTTATTATAATATACCAAATAATAACCTGTTCCAGTTATATCAGCTACAGTAACATTGTCACCACCTTTTTTAGTTAAATTAATTGGTGAGCCATTAGTATTTAATACTATTGGTAAAGTTGTAGTTGTTCCACTTGGAATCTCCTAAGCTAAATTTAATGTAACCCAACCTCTATAATTCATTCGTGCAAAAGAATGATTAGGAAATGTAAATGTAACTTCTGAAGTTCCTACTGTTATGGATGAACTAGTTACTTCTGCTATACCTCTTATATTAGTATAACTATATGGAAACATAATTAAGCCCAAAAACCAGTATTATTTAATAAACCATAATTATATGCCAATGCGGTTGGAACGGCAGTTGCACAAGAATAAGGTAATGTAACAGTCTGCGGAAGTTGGCATTTAATATTATTAACTTCAGATTGTAAGCCATTTAATGCAACACCAAGTGGAGCTGTAGCTTGCGCAACTATTTGATTTACGGCTGCGGTTTGATGTTCGTTAGATAATTGATTCTTTAAAGTAGAAATCATTTCTCTAGAAGTATCAAGTTTATCTTGAAGAGCTTGTGTTTTTAAATCACCAAATTGAGCAGTAATATTAGTAACGGCGTCTTTAATAGAATTTGTAATATCACAAGTTTGACGCTGAGTTTCATAAGCAACAGAACTAAATCCTCTTTCTTGCCCAACAGCAACATTATTAATGGTATTTTGAAGCGTGTTAGTTTGCTGACATGTTGCCAGTCTATTTTCACAGCAACAAGATGCAATTTGCTATCCAAGTTGAGTATTGCCAGCTTGAACAGCATTAATAATTTGCATGCCAGACATACCAACCTAATTTCCAACATTAGAAATTTGTCCCATTACACCATTAATAGCTTGTGTAATTGTATCAGTTTTACATCCAAACATACTAGCCAAATTATCAATAGCCTAACCGTTTCTATTAATAGCCTGCATTAATAATTCTCTACCATTGTCATTATTAATCTAATTAGCTAATGGACCAAATCCATCGGTCTATCCATTTAATCCAAATCCATTTCCTCGCATTAAAGGCCACAAAAACCATAGAAAGAAAATCCACATCCAGTTTCCATTGCCACCAAAACCTCCATTTTGATTCAATGCCATCATAAGGTTCGGATCAATCTAACTTTGATTTGAATCTGGCAACATAAATACTTTGCTTTCACTCATAATAAAAAATTTAAAAATTGTTGGTAAATATAACTTCGCGAAATTAAGTTAATTAATGATCATACTACAAATATATACTTTTTAAATTTTATAAACAAATTTATACAAAAATAGCCCTCCAAAATCGGAGGGCTATTTTTAAATTTTACTAAAAATCATTATGAACGTTTTCTTTAATTTCGGATAACAGATTTAAATAATTTTTATAATCTTCATCAGGTTCTGAATTAATAATAGATTTATTGTATGAGTTAATTAAATCAAATTCTTCTTCTTGTGTATAAAAGTGTCTAATTACAGCTTTTACACAGTCTTTATAATTTGGTAATCCAAATAATTCAAGCTAAATCCAAGAATACTATTTAATTATATTACCATTTTCATCTTCTACATCTGGCTCAGATTTTATATCATAACAATAAATATATTTATTGTTTATCAATCTTGTTATCGAATTTGGACGCTGATTCCCAAATATTCTATTCATATTTTAATACTTTATATAATAATTTATTTTTAGATTTTAAAGTATAAGGTTTTCCGTTTAAAATAAAATTCACTTTAAAATATTTATTATGTGGTTCTATTTCAATGATTCTTACAACTCTTTTAATTTGATTTACTTTAATATTTTTACCTACAAAATTACTTAAATGTATTCCTGTTAATTTTTCAATCTTCTATAAATAATGTTTACTATTACAAAATTTAAGCATTCCGTAGTAAGACATTAATTTATTAACAAATTTTTTATTATTTAATTTATTTCGATTATTTAATAATTTATTAATTTTAACTTTAATTGATTTTCTTAATAAAACATAATTGTGCCTAAAAACATATCCAACAAAATCAATACCTCTTGATTCAACTGGGAAAATTTGATAATTTGGCTTTAATTCTAAATCTAATTCATGTTTTAGATATATTTTTATTGCAATTAATAAATTATGTAAAAATGTTTTATCATTATGTAATATAACAATATCATCAGCATAACGTATATAAAAATGACAATATTGTTTACACCAACGATCAAAATAAGTTAAATATAAATTTGCAAAATATTGTGATAAATAATTACCAATTGGGACACCTTTAACAGAATCTATTATTTCATCAAGATTATTTAATAAGCGTTTATCTGCTAATTTTATTCTAATAATTCTTTTTAGAATTTCATTATTTATAGACGGATAAAATTTCTTAATGTCAATTTTTAAACAATATTTAGTATCATTTGGATATTCTTGTAATATTTGTTTAACTTTTTTAGCACAAGAATGTATTCCACGTTTGTCTATACAAGCATATGTTGTTGATATAAACTAACGATTCCAAATATGTTTTAATAATCTCATAATTGCATGATGTGTTATCCTGTCTGGATAATATGGTAATTTATATATTATACGCTCTTTAGGTTCATAAATTTTACTTAATTTGTATTTAGAAGTTTTGTATGTATTGTTTAACAACATATTTGTAATATTGTTATAATGTTCTTCTAATTTTAAATCATGTTTAGCTATAGCTCTATAATGTTTTCCTTTTCTAGCAGTCTTATCAGCTAAAATTAAATTTTTTCTATGAGCGATTACTTCTATTAAATCGTACTATTTAAGTTTTTTATATTTCTGCATTGTACTAGTGATTTTCATAAATTTACTAATCCGTTCCAAATCTACTTTATTTTTTACCAAGAGGTATGGTTATATAATCTAATTTATATGTGTACGATTAATAGCTACATTAGACCACGCATCAGAAAGGCCGCTGTCGACATTATCATAACCGAAGCTCGCACCAGAACCGTTGTTCGCGCCGCCACTCAGTAGTAAATAATTATATAACCAAAAAAGTTGGAGAAGTTTCGAGTGTCGATGCTCATTTTTCGGTCTAGCCAGTTTTTGCGAGCACCCCGATTTCTCCAACTGTTTACTATAAATTTATCGTATTATTTTGAAACAAACAAATTTTTATCTTAATTAAAAATTAATCATCTATTATTGTGTAAGTCCTAAAAGCCACATCAGACCACGCAACAGAAAGGCCGCCGTCGACACTACCATAACCGAAGCCCGCACCAGAACCGCGGTGCGCGCCGCCACCCAGCAGCAAAGTAAATAAACCATTATTTAAATTTGTATAAAAATAATCAAATTTAGAAGATTGGTATGATGCACCGTCTTTTATAATTAACTCGCCCTATTTCTAAATATCGAATTCACATACATAATTAGAAGAAGATCCAAATGTTCCTTTATATACATACCCATCTAATGTGCTTGTCTAATTATATAATTCTGGATTTGTAGTAGTATACAATTTAGAAATTTTATCAATTGTAATCATGCAGCATCCTGACAAATTCAGCCATACATCACCAAATGGATTTTCTAGTCCCCTATATCTATTAGGATATGTTAAATTATCGTCTTTATACTTTATTGATATTGCTCCTGATTCATTTCCAATTTTATTTGTAATACCTATAGGAGTTACTGGATTATAGCTATTTAGATTTGACCATACGCTATCGCTTAAATTTGTTACACCTGCTCCAAGACCCCCTTGATGATAGCCATCACTAGTTAAATTTGCATTAAAATTATTTTGACAATTAAATGTACAGTATTCAATAGCAAATAACCAATAAAATATAGCTTTATAATATTCATAACACAAAATATGACCATCTGATTTCCTAGCATATAACTCCATATTTTGTTTAGTCTAATTAGTAACAGGTTTTTGTAAATCTGTTTGAATTTCATTTAATGTATCTCTATTAGAACGATTGCTTCCACCTCTACAATAGGCGTTTTTATTCATTATAGATACAGCTGTATTAGCTTGTAATGTACTAAGCCATCCCATATTTTCAGGAACAGAACGCAATAATGTAACTTTATATGCACTTAATAATAGATGAGGAATTTCTAATGCATAATCCACTAATTTCTTTTCACTTATTCTTACAGAATATGTAGTATCACTTGTTGTGCTCCATAAATAAAATTTTGGTATTTCAATCATTACTTGCCCATCATATCCGTCTAATCTAGGCATTCGTACAATAGTATATGTTTGATCAGAAGCAAGGTTTCCTAATTTTATTGATTCAAATGTTACAATTAATTGTGTACTATTAATTGAGGTAATAATTCCTTCTACTATAGTATCATCATTATAACATCTTACTTTATTACCTATTGAAAAAATTGCGTTTGAATTTGATATATTAAATGTTAATATTGTATCTGTATATGAATTTAATTTAACACTCTTTATATTCGGAGCATTTTCATAAGGCTCTTCCCAGTCAGTAGGATTCAAATAATAGTTAATTACTTTACCTTTTGCTATACAGCCTCTCATTTGAGATTGTATTGGTAATGATTTATGATATAATGGATTACCAATTCTTACTGGCTAATTTGTATTTGGTTTCCACTAAATACCATAAGAATATATATCTATTTGCATTTCATCATTTTGTAATTTATCTTTAATATAACCCTTAATTATAGCATCATACTACTATAAATTTTCTTTTGATACGTACTTACTCATTTATATCAATATTAGGTATTTCATCAACTTCTTCAAAAGAATCTTCATTATCACCTTCAAGAAGTATGCATCTTTTAAAATATGCTTCATCATCTTTTCTATGAAGATATTTATCTGTACTATATATTTGATTTCCTTCTATTTTTATCATAATTAATTTGTTGTTGCAAATGATATTTTCTTAGCTGTGGCAGCTGTTACCAAAGCCTGCCATTCTTCTGTTGTACCTCCTACTTGTGTTGTTGGCGCAGTAGTACCTGTGAGATAAGCGTATGTTGTTGGATGTACTGTAATTGTTATTGCAGAAGTATTTCTTGCATGCTCTATTGTATATTTAATTGAATCATAGGTCAATAATGGTGAATCTTGAAAACTTACAGAACAATTTCCACTAATACCCATATGTATTGCTGTTAATTTTATACATCCTCTAAATGTATTACTAGTTACAGTATTATATGTAGTAAAATCTCCAATAATTATAGTTAAATTACCACACGACATAAAAGACCAGCTACTGTCATATATACTTAAATTTGGTATTCTAAATATTTCTAATTTAGATGCAGCTGCAGCAATGTTACTTATTCCACATGACATAACTTGGTTTGCTGCTAATCTAACCAAATTAGTTCTATCAGTACTTCCTACTTTAGTGGGATAAGGGTTAGAGCTATGCAAATAAATGAGTAACGCTTCATCATAAGTAATATCGGTCAGTCCGTTTAATTCATAATAACCTGTTTCTGTATTATATTTACCATTGCTACCACAAGCACTATTCCAAAGATCTATAAAGAGTTGTTCTTTTGGTGATAATTTTTCAATAGCTTTAGTATTTTTATCTACCTGTGTTTGTAAATTATTTATTCTTGAATCTACAGAAATATTATCACTTGTTATTACAGACCCACCAATTTCTGTTATTTCATCATTTGATAATGACTCTTCAAAATTGTCTAATTTTTGTTTATCAACAACAGTTATAATACCTGCTTGTGAAGAAGACGCTACTGGTAATTGAGTATTGTGCGAAGTTCCACTAAGACCCCACTATGTAGAATCATAACAAGTATAATTAAGTGTTACTCCTGTTTTTGACGTCGTAAAAGCATTATCATCATTAATATGACTTAATGCCGGAACAGATTTTAACTTATCAAAAAGAATTTTATCTTCCTTACTCATAAGGCCATCAGCAGTAGTAGAAACCTTCGTTTTATCAGCTTTATTTGAAAGAGATTGATCTATTTTAGTATTTAATTCTTCTTTTGTATTTTCTAATGCTGTTGTATTAGCTTTGGCTTCTAATTCTAACTTTTTATCAACATCTGTTTTAGAATAATAAGAAGAACTAATAGTATCAGTTACGTGATTTATAGTATCTGCAAGTATATCAATACTATCAACTTTTACTTTATCAGAAGCACTCATTACACCTGCTGTAGTAGTAGTTGCTGCTGGGTAAGTAATAGTAGTTGCTGCTGTATGTCCTAAAGAATGAAAAGTTGTTTTTATGGTATCAGTAGAAACAACTGGAGTATCTATAGAGGTTTTAGCACTATCATGTAATGATTCTAATTGTGTTTTTTGAGTATCAGTAAAATCATTACTGCTTAATCCTTTTCCTTCAACTTTGTCTACTTTATTGTCTAATAATTCATCTACATGTGATGATATGTATACTTTACCAAATGCACCGCTAAGTACATTAGGAACAAGCATTTCGTTTGAATCGGTTGATAACTTATATCTCGTACCTATAATACGTATACCCTCGTAGCCAATTTTAATTGATGACGCATCTAAAGTAGGAGTTACTAGCTTATTTGCTGTAAAATAATCACTGACATAAATACCATGCAAATCACCATCTCCAACCATTTTATAACTTCCAATTTGTATATGAGAAGATAAAACTATAGAACTACTATCGAGATATATAGTACTAGGATATATTTTAATAAAACTACGTTCACTATTATCAGATTTTTTTATTGAAAGCCCCTCTGAAAATGTAGAAATAGGCATTAAAACCTCCATTCTACCCTCAGTAGTACTTCTAAAATAATTGCTACTTACATACTCTTTTGTAGCATAAGGCTCTAAATCAATATCTCTTTGTCCTACTTTTTCAAAATATCCTTCAGGATGTTCAGTATCTTTAATCCAAATATACTCATCATATTTATTATCTCCTGTAGTTTTATTAGGAATTAAATATATAGAATTTGAACTTCCTTTATCAGGAAGGGAGTCAACTACTTTAGCTTTAGCTCCTCCTGTTATTTTATTACCTGTTATTGTTAATCCCATAATTAATAACCTATTTGTATTCCTGAAGGAACATTAATAATCTTTTTAACTAATTCAGGATTCCAACCTGAATAAAAAATAGTCTTTATAGATTCTTTTTGATGTAATGGAATTATAGTTAACTCAATATCGTCTTCTGTAATATTTTTAATTAAAAATCCATTATCAATCTCAAAATCTTGCCCACTTGGAACATCTTTTAAGACACTTACCTATAAAGACTAATGATCAAAATTCTTATTTAATGTTTGCGACATTATTTTATATTATTTAACAAATATGAAAAGCAAGTATTATATTCTATAATATATTTAGCAACTTCTTCTGTGGCAACTTGATATTGTTGCATATTCTTTAGATACATTACAAATTGATTAAGATTAAATATCTTATTATAAGGCTCTTCTTTATCCTTAAACCATTCAATCAATTCTGCACAGCATAATGCACTAAATAGCTGATGTTTCCATGCAGATGATTCATGACAAAGAGAACCACTTCTCTGCAAATAATTATATCCTGCTTCATTAACATAGGCTACTTTATTTGCATAATAAAGAAGCTTCATAATAACAGGAGTATCCTCTACATATCTTCTGCCGCAATACTCAACCTTATCATACATAGAACGTCTAACAATCTTATTATTAAGAAAGACTATTCTACCATTTTGATAGTCCTTAAACTTCTGGAATCCCTCACTAACATGAGTACCATAAGTTTCTACCTTATAATGGTCATCTTCTTCATAATAATATGCAATTCCACCTCCTACAATATCAGCATCTGTTTCTTGCTGTCTTGCTACAAGGTGTTCTATATAATCATTATTAATCCAATCATCAGCATCAAGAAGCATTACATAATCTCCTGTAGCAGCTTTAATACCATCTCTTCTTGAAATACCTGCACCTTGATTCTCTTTATGTTGAATCAGATTGATTGGTAGTGAGGTTTCAGAATTTTGTAAATCCTTAATTATGCTAAGCGTATTATCTGTTGAACAATCTTCTACTACAATCAATTCAATATTCTTATTATAAGTTTGATTTAATACCGAATCAATTGCTTTTTTAATATACTTCTCTACATTATATGCAGTAATTACTACACTTACTTGAATATCTTTTTTCTCTTCCATTACTAATTATTATTTGATTTATTTTGCATTCAGATAACTCGATATTGCAATGTCTATAAGACCTTGCACAAACATACTAAGTATAGATTTACTGATATATAAACCTTGCCCATCTATACCAGCAGGAGATAAAGAGTGTATTCCTATAAGCCCAGGCACAGCATCTTCCCAACCAGGATAACCATTACTACCCACATTAGCCTTATAATTAGTAGCAAGTAGAATACTTAACTTAGTATCACTACCAGTGCCTATGACAGTAAGGGCATCACCATTTGGTATAAACGAACTTAATTTACTATGTATACGACTTTCGGCATAATCTCCAACTTTGCTGCTGTTTAAATCAATAGCAGCAGTGTCACTTTTGCTGCTTACAACTAATTCAAGCCCATCTCCTAAAGAAGGTTCTATTGAGACACCATTTAAATAGTTAGTAGCTGTTAATCCTGTTCCTACATAAAATTCTATACTATCTGCTGCTGTATTTCTTACAGAAGGATTGGTGCCAACCCGTATAGCAACCCTTTTAACGTGACTATTAGCGTAAACATTAGTAATATTTGCTTTATCAGCGGTAGCTATAGTCATGCTTATACCACCCAAAGAATCCCAAATATCTTTTGTAGCACCTGTACCATCTTTAGTGGCAGCAAAGTTAGTTTCTTTAGGATAACCTGCAGAAGTAGGATCTGTTACATTATAAACATCACCTGCTTTAACTGAAGTTATTTTAGTAAGAGCTGTATAATTAGCAACTGTGCCCTTAAACTTATAAACAGTTGCAGGATTAACATCTATATATTTGTTTACCGTCTCTTCTTGCTTTTTGCTCATACCTCTAAGTACATTACCATTAATGGTAAGAGCAATGCTATCTTCAGCATTTCCTGCTGCATTACAGGTTGTACCTGTATTATCACTATTATTTTTAGTTATATAAAACTTTGCTTCATTTCCTGTAGCTTTACTATCAGTAATAGCTGTTTCTTGATTTTTAGAAGCAACTAAACCAAATTGATTTCCAACAATATTTCCCATAATTATTTAGCAATTAATAAATTTAATATTTCTTGTTTTAACTCTTTATCTTTTTTATCAATAATAGTTTCTGTACAGAATTTATCTTGAATATCACCATCAATAGATACTATATTTGAACTTGATAATTGTATATGTTTCTAACTATCTAATCCAGCTGTGATTAATCCAGAACCAATAGTAATATTATTTACAGTATCATGCGAACTACTAATTATTAATTTTCCTAAATATTTGTTATCACCAGAATTATTTAACTTATTATTTAAAGATTCTATAACAGTTGATATACTCAATCCGTTTTCAGATCTACTTAAATAATCTGATGAATCATCATTAATTTTTACACTTACTTTGTGGTCATTAACTTCTAATCCGTCGCCAAATTCAGATTCTTCTAAAAATTTGATCAATGATAAATTAACAATTTTATAAGTTCCATCAGATAATATGTAGACAATACTTAATGCAGTATCACCCTAACCATGTACTATATTGCCATTTGAATCAATTGTAGCTTTTGTATCAGCCACTTCTACTGTTTTTATAGATGAGTCTTTTGGTATATTAATTGTATCTCCTAATACATGATTATCACTGTCTAATAACTGATAAGACTTTAAAATATTAGAACTAGTTGGAGTAACAGATTTTAAAGTAATATTATGCAATTTTGTATATAAGTCAACAGCTTGGTCGTATGTTATTTTATCTATTAACCCCCAATTATAATTTCCAGCAGTAGGTAATACTACTCCCGCATCATCGAAAGTATCAAGTAAAAATTTAACATTTAATTTATGATTGTTATCATTATATTCTAAATTTGTAATACCACATTTCTACCACCTAGATATACTTTGTACTTCGTTACGATTATTATCAGTAAATATAATATATCTTGCTGATGGTTTACCGTCTAAAAATATTGTTTGCAATGTTCTAAAATCTCCAACTTGCTAAATAATTAAAGCTGATTTTTCTCCATATTTATATTGGATTAAAGCAATTTCATTATTACCTGAAATTTCTGGCTAAGCAGCAGCTTGCTCACCTTCTCTTGTTGTATTAAATACACCAAGATTATAGATATTAGTGTCTAATTTGGATTTATCTTCAGCAGTCATTACGCCAGCATATTCATAGTTGGCATACGGAATCTATTTAGTTGATACTTCTATATGATTGTCATTCTTAACTATGCCTATATTTACCGTTGTAGTCGATAAACCGATATTTAATTCCTGAACAGAATTGTCCAATGTATTTAATTGGTCAGAAGACATTAATCCAGCACATTCTTTCGACACGCTATTTAAACTGATATAATTAGTCTTGCCATCATTATGATTGATTTCAAAAGAAATATTGTCTTTATCCCAAATATCAGTAGATATATTATATATAGATCTATCAATGTGTTGTTTATCAGTAGGAGATGTTATTTGCTTCCACTCGTCATTTATTTTTGTTTTAAATTTACCATCTGAAGTTTCCCAAAGATGATAATCAGTTGGGGGAGTAGTATCCCCCCTCCAAACTGAAATATTTTTATTTATATCTTCAATCATAAATCCTTAAATTGATAAGTTCTTGTTTCAGAATCTAAATACACAATAATTTGGTTGTCTCCTAAAATATCAAATTTCTTTGGACAATTCATTGAAATAATTTCGTTTAGAGTTACATCGTGTACAGAACCGTTGCAATTACGCATATAATCTAATACATAATTATTGCTAAATCCATATCCTAAATGACAATTTTCTACATTTTTAAAGAATATATTATCATGAGCATCAGCATCTAAATAAACATTATTTGCTCCACCTAAAAAGACGTTTCTTATAGCTCCATTGCCAAGATGATTATTTTTGCAATTCGATAAAGTTGAAGCGTCTTTACCTCCATTATCAAATGTATATAAATAAGTGTCTTCTACATACGAACCAGCCCCCTTATTTAATTCAGATAAATCTTTTAAAAATTTTATATTTTTAAAATCATAATAAGCTGTGTTGTTATTTTCGTCTTTTAAATATGTTATATGACCCTTATCTGTAGTATTTTCATTAAGCAAAGTTGGTGTTATATCATATTCTACTATCCATTGTAAAGAATTAGCTGAACCAGATTTCGGCTTAAGAACTACTCGTTTATCAAAAGTATTAGACGACGTAGGAGTTAACATCATAAAAAATTCCTAACTTGGAATAAATTCATCATAACCAAGAATATTTCCTTTTTTATCTTTATAAATAGATCTGAAATCATTCATTAAATAAACATATCCTACTTTTAATGTTCCAGCTAAAACGATATTTAATATTGTTTTGTAATCTGCAACCAATACGGTCGGATTATATTCATCCTAATCAGGATTATCAGTAACTATTCCAAGATTTTTTTGAATTAATTTAATTTCATCTTCAGATAAATCACCAAAATAATCATCCTTCTTAAAATAATGTTCCAAATCTTTTAGACATACATGTCTAAATTCATCATTAATACAACTCATAAATTAATATAATATTCATATAAAGATTCATTATTATCTATATAAGATGTAAATTCAATTAAGCATATCATATCTAAAATATTTTTATAATCGTTTTGATATCCTTTTTCTAATCCAGATATGAACTTATTATATTCAGTTATAACTTTATCTTTTAACTACTACATCCACATCCAGAAGTTTTGTTTGTTTGTATATCTTGTTGACAAAATCTATTACAATAATTTATAGATTCTAATATTCTTTCTGCTTCTAAAAATTCCTTCTTTTCAATATGATATTTTATTACATTAATTGTCATCCATAAAAAATCTCTATTAAATATAGATTCAGAAACATCAGAATTTTTATTAATACATCTTAAATTAATATTATTAAATATAGATTTACATAATTTTATATAACATTCAAATAATTTACATATATTAAAATAATCATAACATATTCTAGATATTGTAGTATCTTCATAGTTAATTTGACTAATTAGCTTAGAATCAACTTCTGTTAGTGTTTTAGTTTCATTACAATAATGATATGTTTTTTTACAATCTGTTACATAAATATTAAAATCTTTCTATTTAGTAATATTATTTTCTTTTTTTAATTCTTCTTCTAACCATTGTACCGTAGGAAGAATTATATGATAAATAGTATAATATCCATCTTGATCTAATTTAATATATTGTTCATCTAAATAAGAACAATGATCTGTAAAATATGTATTTATTATTTTATATGATTCTCCATTTTCTTGTTCAGAAAAATAGTTTTTCTAAAGAATATTAATTGTACAAGTTTCTGAATATTTAAATTTATTTTGTTTGTAATAAACCTCAACATTAGATTCTTTTTCATTTATATATTCATTAGACTATTGAGTTAAATCGGTAATTGCTAATGTACAATCACCAATATTACATACTTCTATTAATGGTGTCATTCTCCAAGTTGTCTTATTCTATCATTATAAGGATCTCCGTCATGAAGCTATTCAAGCTCAATTTCTGTGCGCTTTTTTTGTTCTTCAATCATTGCATCTTTATATCTCTTATCAGTGTCAGCTTTAAGCTGCTCAATCTTATAATCCATTTGAACTTTTTGTTGCTCAAGCTGAAGTTTACTTTGTTCTAATTCTTGATTAGTTTTTTCTAATTGTTCAAGCTATTTCTAAGATTGCTGCAATTGATTCTAAAGTTCTTCACATTGCTAGCTTAATTGCTATAATTGATTATTTTCTTTCTTTTGCTTTTGCATTGCAAGTCTAACTTTAGATTTTAACTCTGTTATACTTTTGGATGAGACAGCTTCAAATATAATTGATGGGTCTAATGAATTAGATTTAATAAATTCTGGAATAATCTGTTTAATGTATTCCATATCTTTTAGAGTATCTGTAGTTGTAGATATATGAATATCATAATCGGTCATAGTAAACTTTTCAGGCAAAGCAGTAAATATTTTCTAATACTTATCACCTAGTATTAATGTGCCAGTAAGTCCATTTTTGTATACTTTTTTTGCAACATTTAATGCATCTAAAAGCATTTCGTTGGTTACTAAATCCATTTGCTAATAATACTATTTAGTAATTATAAATGAATTATTAGCTCCCATTTTGATATTTGTTACAGCATCTCTCTATTCGATTCCATTTAAACGCTCTCTAAATACACCAGTAATTGAAGACGCAGTTTGTTCAATTGCGTCAATTGCATATTGAATTGCTTGTATGGCTGTTGCTTTTACAGTGTCATCATAACCATTAAATATTGTATTAACAGGAGCTTGTCCAGAACCTAGCCTACCTTCTTGTGAAGAATCTATTAATGCTGTTCCTGCTTTTTTATAAGCCTTCCACTTTTCAATTCTTTCGGCTAATTTTGTTCCTAAGAATGAAGGAAGCATACTAACATCAAGCCAATCACCTACAGATCCACTAGAAGCAATCAAATTATCTCTATAGAAATGTAAGAGATCATATTTATCCTATAAAGATACACATGCTAACATTAACGAATAAGGTTCTGAATTTCTATTAACAAAATACACACCATTCAATGTTAAAGAACAATAGTTTGGGTTATCATGCGATCTAACAACATTGTCATCCCTACCTTGAAGTATATAAATTCCATCGCCAATACGAATTACTTTATATCGTTGCATTACAAATTTAGAATCTGTTTCAAGCCATTCTACTTCATAAACAGGAATAAAATGATATGTTCTATCTTTACCATATCCATCAGGATAACCAGGAACAATTTCTTCTCCAGCTCGAATTCCGTCTGTTGCAGGAGTTCCATTAGCTGTAGACATAGTTCTTACATAATAAGAATTATAGTCACAAACAGACTGTTCCCACGAATCTTCTAAAAGTTTTCTATCTTCTCTTGATAACTAAGATCCATACAAATTTAATATTTGAGATTTTGTATACCATTTTCTTACAACAGCTCTATATGAATCTTTAATATATGGAGAATTTGGATTTTTATCAATAAATGTATTTAATGGATCTAATACTTCTATTTCTACATTCTAATCTCCAACAGAAGGATGAACTCTAAAAAATGTATATCCAGATATTAGTAAATCAAGTAAAAGCTATCTTAATTTAGTAGTCATATCTGTATGTCTACACTACATTAAATATTCAACAATATTTTGAGCTGCAATTTCATAAGATGAAATAAAATTTTCATCCAAATTGTCAATTAACGAGTCTATTTCTTTCTAAATTGAGCTATCAGACAGGGCGTCTTCTCCGCCTCTTTCAAGAAATGATAACAATTTATTTTTATATCTCTTTCTTAAAAATTCAAAAACCTCTTTATTAATTAATAATTCTTTTTCTCTATGTATTTTAGAAAGTGTGTCTACATCTTTACATGATACCTTTGGAATAATCGGCATACCTAAGTATTCGCCTACAAGAGCATCTATATGTTTTCTAATTAATGGTATAAATTCAACAGATGTAGGATTTCCTATTCCATAATTTTCCTCTAAGTATCTAAACTAATCTGCATCTCTTTTCCCATGATAGTAATTATAAGCTTTTTTTAATTCATATTTTGGATAAACTAATTCAGCGATAGCAGAGTTAGCTTTGTCTATTAATTCATTTTCTGACATGAGCAAGATGTATTAATTTCACACTATTCAGGAAGAGTCTAAATACCAATAAAATATTTTACTAAATCCATACTACGTTCTTTAATTTCCTTTTTTATAAATTTAATAAAATCACAAGTATCTAACTACGCCATTATTGTTAAAGGTCTTTCTGGAGCATTTAATCCAAAAACAACTTTAAATCCAATTGGTTCAATTTTAGTAATTTTTAATTCACCAATATATTGCGCTTTATAATGTTCCTAAATATATGATAAAATTTCATTTTTTATATTATCTATATCTTGGGTTACTTGATCTTCTATAATACTCTGTTTCTCTCCAATTATCATTTGCAATCGTTTTAAATGTATTATTATTTGGAATAATACCATATCGTTTGTAACCTTTTTCATCTGTATAATATCCTATATCCTACCAATTTTCTTCTACTTTTTTCTTTTCTCTAGGGCTTACGTCATGTAATTCTTCATCAGCAAGCTCCGTCATTCCCATTGATGCAATTATATCAAACTTAGTTTTATTAGAATCGTTATATCTTACTAATTCATCTAACATATCTTCAAACCAAATATTATGACAATAATCCATCACATAATCGGCTATTAAAGTAGTTTGATGATCAATAACTGCAACCGTTGCTGGAGAACCATACTAATTAATATTTCTTTTAGTAGGATTTGTATATGTTGCACTAGGTCTCTTCATAAAATAATGTAAATGATGATGATCTCTGGCCCAACTAATAAGATTCATACGTGTAGCTTCTATATTAATTTTAGCATGATACCAATATGCTACTTTAATAGTTAATTTATAAGCTTCACGTATATCATCTGGTCTAAATTTATATATAGCAACATACATTGGTTCTTCTAATCCATAGGCCCTCTTTTTTACTGTTAAACAAAAATCCGATGGTGACTTTGTTGTATCAGATGTGTCTTGTGCTCCTATATCAATACTATCAACTCCAATTACATACAAATTATCAATTGGACTTGTAGGAGGATTCCAAATAACAACTCCGTTTTCATCTTTGATAGATTCCATTTCCCAAATAGGAGATTCTATAATTCTTAAATGAGAATTAGGATTTTCAGTATATTTAATACCAATTATGTTGTCAGCAGAATGTACACTATTTTTATAGACATAACTTAAATCAATATTTTTAACTTGTCTACCTTTTTTATGTAGTCTTATTAAAGCTAATTGCTCAGCTATTAGTGTTTTATTAAATTTATTATCACCTTCTAGCGCGAAAGCTTCCTCTGCTGTGAAACAATATTCTGCACTGTAAGTAATTAAATCTTTTGGACTATTTGCATATACAGCCCTTCTTTTATTATAATATTCTTTGCCTTTTTCTGGATCTGTATAGCCTCTTTTATCTAATGCACTCCTTACAAGCGTAAAAGCAGGTATAAAATATGCAGTTAAAACAGATTCTCCAGTCTAAGTAAAATTATGTTTATATGGTAAAATATTGTAAGCTGTAGGATCATAATACATAGTTCTAAGACCTTCAAGTGCAGCTGATGAGTCACCACCAGTACCGCCACCGATCTTTATACCGAATGTTGCACCCTAAATACTTACCAAAGCGTCACCTTGTATGAACGCTTTTGTTGAATTGTCCCAAGAACCAAGCTCTTCGTATAATAAAACATCACATCTATCACCACGAATTTTATTTGGCTTATCGGCTACAATTCCTTTAATTTGCGATTTAAAACCATCTTCAACTTTTTGTCCATTTACCATTTTGTAAAATGACGCCCTTTTAATATCGCTTTTATCAATTACTTGACGTAATTTAAAAAATCCACCGTCTGTATAATCATTTAAAAATGATAAAGCATTCCAAGTTTTAGATAGTGTATCTTCTGTATATTTAGATAAATTTGCTGCTATAATTGTGTTGCTAGCTCGTCTACAGTTATAAGTATTTGCTGCTAATGACGCATCCATTTCTGAAAATCCGATACCACGAGCCTTCATTAGTACAGCATTTTTTCTAGCTCTTTTACATAGTTCCAAATAATGAAACCATTCATACTAAATTACATAAAAAGAAGGAAAATCTATTGCTCTTCCTTCACCAGCTTTAGCTGTTTCCAAATTGGCTAACTAATAATAATTTAAAAAGAAATAATTATCACCAGTTATAGTATATCCATGAGATGTCATTCCATTTCTACATCTATCGTATTCTCTAGTCCAAAAATCACCAAAGGCTTTTGTTTTTGGTCTATACATACAATAATGTCCAGTTCTTTTATAAACATCTCTTACTTCTGTAAACCAAGATGGGTCAAAATCTAAACCCTAATTCTTATTAATAGGTTTATATCCAGTTATTTCATAAGACAGATTTGCATCAAAGAAATCTATTGGGTCATCAATACTAACATCCCACTATTTATTTATTTTCTTTCTTTCTTCTTCTACAATCTAATGAAATTCCTAATCTTCTTTGTTGTTAATATCATCTATAATATCCTAAATTGGATCTGGAATTTTGATTTTTTTTGGACGACCCCTTTTCTTTTTTGTTTCAACCATAATCAAATTCCATTAGGTATGAATCCGTCTTCAACTCCACCACGAATATTAGAAGTATCTAATAATTGACTTTTAACTTGTCCTTCTAACACAGAAAGTTCTTCATTAACTTTAGAAATATTAGACATTTCAATCATAATATTCTTTACTTGATAAATTGGTTTTCCTGTATTTGGGTCTCGTTCTTCTGGATCTACATTATTAAAATAATCAGCAAATTTATCTACAGCATTCTAAGCAGCATGTAATAATTTTATAGATCTATTACTTTCTTGTAAAGCTCTATATTTTCTACATGCTGCTCTAAATTCTGGATTATTAAATTCTTCTTCTGTTATAGATGCGTCTTTTAATGCTTCATGATGACGTTCCTATTCTTTGTAATCTGAATAAGGACTTTGCCAATCAATAGCTAAATAGATGTATTGAAATTCCCTAAACGCTCTTAATTTATTTTTTCCTGTTGGATCTTCTTTACATTTATTCCTATCATTATCCATTAGCGCACCAAATTCTCTAACAAGAAGAATTTCTGGTGTATTTAATTCTACACGATTATACACATTATCATATAGGAATATTTTAGTAATCATTATTGCATTGCGTAAGGTTGAATACTTCTTGGAGTTATTGAATCTTGCTTACGTAATTTAACCCCGTCATCTGCTTTTTTAACTTTTTTTCCACATTTAGCACTTTCAATTTGATTTTTAAAATCTTGAATAAATTTTGTGCCAGTTTGAGCTTTTTTAGTTTTTTGTTCAGCTTCTGTTCTTTCTTGTTGTGCTTTTACGCATCTTTTACAAAATCTACCACCTTTTTGAAAGTATTCAAGTCTTTCTCCCTCTGGACAACTAAATCCATTTAACTTTGAAATATAAGCAAGTTTTGCACCATGTGCAGCTTTCTAAGCTTGTTGCTTTTGAATTAATTGCATAAATTTTTGATATTCTTTTTGAAGTCCATCTTTACCAAGTTGCTTTACAAATTGTTCCAACTCTTGTTGATTTTTAGCTCCAGAAATCTATGCTAAATACTAAGCAAAAGCCTATTGCAATTCTTTTTCGTTCATTTTATAGTATTATTAGATTTTACAAGCTGTAAATCTTTTGTATTGTATACAGCTTCTTGTAATATTCCATCTGATGTAAACCATCTACATTTAATTCCTCTTAAAGAATTATCTTCTCCGTTTCTATTTTTAAAAATGGAAACTTCTTTTTTAACAACAATCATTGTTGGTTTATAAGGGAGATCTTGCTTAAGCTATACAAGATCTCCCGGTTTTAAATAAATCTTTTCTTCCATTATTCGGACCATCTCTTAGTAAGACCCTCATTAATAACTGCTACTACTCGATTTTCTGAAATACATTCAAGACCCTGTTTAAAGAATGGAACTGGAATTGAAGAGTTACGCGTATACATTACAGTGTCACCTTCTTTTAGATATTTACAATCAGGAGCAACATCAATTACAGTCGCTACTTTAATTATGTTCTCCTCTTCTTCAATTTGTCCATTATCTTGGTTTTTAAATTCTGGCTTTTGTCCACCAAGGTCTAATATCAAACCACTGTCTGACACTTGTATTCTTTGAAATGGATTTTCATTAAAAGGACGAACAAGAACTCTTCCAAAAATAGCTCTAATTTCTAAATTTGCAGCATTTTCAGTAACAGTTTGTGCATATTCACTAAGTCTTTCTGAATGTTTATTGAATTTATCAACATATTCATCAACTTTAGTGTTAAACTTTTCTGCTGCCTCTCTTTTTAAAATATCATCAGCATTCTTTTCGCCCATCATAAAATGTTTTGCTGGAGCTTCAAGTCCAACAGCTTCTCTAGCAACTTTTTCGCTAGCAGTTAAATTAGTTCTTACCATAATTCATTATCATTTAAAAGTTAATTACCATTTGGATAGTGGACACTTTTCGTTTAATACACTAGTTTTACTTTTAATAATACATCCACATCCGTGTTTATATCCATCTTTTTTAGTTGAAGAAACTTCTCCAGTTTTTGTATTAACATACAAATTAGGATTACAAATATATAATCCTAATCGTTTTGTAAATAAAGGACATTTCTTACATATTTTAATTCTTTCTTCAGATACGTCCTTATTTAATCCGAAAAAAGCATTCGCGTTTCCTTTTATTATATTACCTATATTCATTAATATTCTATACGTTTATATTTAGATTTTTCTAATTCGTGCTTTTGTTTACGCTTATAATCAACTAACATTCGTTCAACTTCTTTCTTTAAGTAATCACAATGATATAGTGTTTCATTTCCTTTATGATCAAAGTGATATAAGATTAAATCCTTAATAATAAAGTTTGAATTAATCTTTTGAAGCATCCAAGCATATGTAGACAACTGTAATTGATAATGATTGTAATTACAGTCGTCGAGAGTGTTTAATGGATACTTCATTTTAGCTGACGACTTGGTTTGAGTATTAAATCCGCTCTTTAAGTCTATTTTTTTATTGCTCTTCCAATCTGCTATGGTGATTTCGTTACCATTTTTAATTAAAACGTCTATTTGTCCAGCTATATGAAGTTCTCCATCATTAGAATCTCGATAAATTAAATATTCTGGATATACAGCTTTATCTAAATCTAAATCAGTATAATTTTTTTTACAATCAAATTTACCACCAATACCAAATTTCTTTAATGTATTTGGTCTTGTTCCTGATTTATAAAAAGAATTTTCTAATTCAGCATGAATTTTTGTTCCTCTTTCACATGACTCTGTTTTTTCTCTCTCCCAATTATCTAATATATTTTGTACCTCTTTATTAAAATCATTTTCTGATATATTATATATAGATAATATTTCATTATTAAAAATATGAGAAGCTAGTAATGATTTCTTCTCTATATTCCACGCTTCTTTTGGAATAAGCTTTTCTAACGCTTTATATTTACTCCAAAAATTAGAATCAAAATCTTGTGTATAACTATGTATTAATGTAGTTACTGAAATATATTTTTTATCAGGATTTTTTATATCCCAATATTTATGTTCTGAATCACAGAACGCTATATTACCATTTTGTTTATCAATTTTCATAGATCATTTAACATTTACATTTGGATAATCAAGTATTGTAGATAATTTCTAAATCTATAAAGCAATTACAGAATTATAATATCCCAAATTATATTTTTTAGGCTTTTTATATAATACTATTATAATACCTATTGAATTATCAATTCCTTCTATCGGATAAAATGCTGCTGATTTAGCCTAACTAGATATTAGTTGTACATACAATTTAGGAAATTCAGATTTAATGTTATTTACATCATCAATTCTTAAATATCCTTGATTATGTATTCTGGATAATTCATCTTGATAGTATATATATTCTAATTCGTTCCAATATTGTTTTACAGGTGAATCATTAATACCTTTTGGGGATTCGCATATACAATTTAAGTATAAATATCTGATTCCTTGTATGCTTTTTTTAGAATTATGATAATTTAAAAGTAATACATCATAACATTCTGGATCTGATTTCTAAATTATTGTTATACATTCTTGTATCTTTGGAGCAATTTTAATTGTATACTAATCCGCCTTAGATTCAATCTACTCATTCTATTTTATAAAATCTAATATTATATTTTTATTAGAATGCTAATTAAAATACATTACAAATAATAACATTATAATAAAAATGATTAAAGTTTTAGTCTAGGAATTTAACTAATCAATAAAATTCCAAATTTTTTTCAGTGTAGTAGTTAAAATTTTCATATTTAATATCTTTTGCAATTTTTAAATATATATTATATAATAAATTTATACAAATATTTATTTTTAATTATTATTTAACAAATTTATGAATGATTTAAATTTATTACCAAAATTAGTTCCAAGATTTAAAAAAGGATACAAAATTAAGATAAAGAAATAGAATAAAGGAAAATTTACAGATTATTGTGGAGGTAAAGTAACAAATGAGTGTATTCAAAAAGGTAAAAACAGTTCTGATCCTAAAATTAGGAAACGGGCTACTTTTGCGGCTAATGCTAGAACTTGGAAACATCAGCAAGGAGGCTTATTAAAAAAAGCTTTAGAAGAATATAATAAACATGTAGAATCAGATAAATATTGGAAAAATGATAATGGTCAATTATATTTTTACCCCAAGCCACAAACTAACAATCCATATGTCGAAGATATGTTAACCACGGATTCAAATGTTTATAAGGGTAATTATCCTGACCGCTATTCTGTTACTATACACACAATTCCAGAAGTTGTTGCAGCTAGACCAGTCAGATTAAATACATATTATCCGTTTATAAGTATGTATCCTTTTACTGGTCATTCAGAATTAATTATGGATAATAATTACGGAATTCCATTAAAAATTAGTAAGGGTGGAGATGATCCTAATTATAATTTAGTAACTAATAATTGTGCTGATGCAACAATGAGAGCTTTAAGATATGGGGCAAATCAAGATGGAAATATTAAAGGTATAACAACTCCTGGTGATTCTCTTGAATATGCAAAAGAACATTATAGATATGTAAACAAAGGAACTAAAGACGGAGTTAATACAATAGTTATACTTCCTACTATAGAACAAGGCGATAGATTAAAAACTGCAATAACAAAATATAATATAAATAGAGATAAATATAAAAAATGAATGCTAGAGAATTTTTAAAGAAATACAAATCTAAGCATCAATGTATTATTTGTGGAGAATCTGAGTTTTGTTGTTTAGAATTTCATCATTTAGAAAATAAAGAATTTTCTTTAAGCCATCGTTTAAAACATGATATAGATTCAAAAGACATACTAAGAGAAATGAACAAATGTTGTTTACTTTGTGCCAATTGTCATCGTAAGGTTCATAATGGAATATTTAATATTAAAAATATAGATAAAAATAAAATACATGTATTAATAACTGATTTTAATTAGAATATATAATGAGTTTATGGGATTCAATAGTTAGTGGAGTTAAAAATATATATGATGCAATTTCTGATTCAACATACAAGCCTAATGGTAATCCTACATATTTTTCAAAAGAAAAAAGATGGAGAAATGGAGACGGTAAATGGATGCCATTAGGAAAGAAATATAGACATGGTAATATATGGGTATAGTACAACAGCGATGGAACTGTAACTAAATTATATGGAAAGAAATAGTATGCCAAAGCTTAGTCGGAATATTTTAAAGCTCGACGCAAATATCAAGATAAAAAATTTGGTATTCCCAATAGTAATCAAATTATAATAAAAAGTGATAATCCAAAAATCAATAATTTAAGAATAAATTAGAATGTGGTAGATTCGTTATTAAAATACGGCAGCAAAGTTAATATTTCAAAACAAGAAGCATTAGGATTACCATTTACAGAAAGCACAATAGGAAATCATAAAGATCGGACTGCTGGAATATAGTATAACGGTATGATTAATTCTAAACATTGGCGAAGTTTTAATTCTGGAAACAACATGTATTCACCAGTTGTGTTACTTAGTAATTGGGCATATTTTGAAGATAATCCATATGATGAATATTTAAATAGTACAGACAGAATAACAGATAATCGATTGAACCAAGAACGCAAAGCTAGTAAAAATTCAAATTTATAGAAAGAAGATATAGGATGGAATTATCTTATTAATCAAGAAAGAAAAATTAATTATAATTTACATCCAATAGAGTCCGCTTTTATAAGATATAAATCTAATATATATAATACTAACGAAAAAGATCATACTCAAAAAGTAAAAACTAATGGATAGTTATTATTAACTAATCCGCAAATACAACAATTAATTAATAATTCTAAATATAATTATTAAATGATAGGAACACATGATAGCTTTACTTATTTAAAAGCTAAAAATAAAATATATGAGTTGTTTTCTTTTTTATGGAGAACACAAACAAAGACAATAAAAGAGCAGCAAGATTTAGGAGTTAAATATCTTGATATTAGAGTTCACAGAACTAAAGATGGATATTGGGAATTATGTCATGGTTTAGTAAACTTTAATAAGAGATTTAAAATGCTATATGAAATACTAGATGATTATCAAGATTTTCATATCAGATTAATATTAGAAAAAGGTAATAGTAAGGATGAGGAATGCTTTGAAAAAGAACTTTTGTTTTTACCTCCCTACCTTGCTAAGATTTCTTTTGCTGCTATTAAAAAGAATTGGAGAATTATATTAAATGAAAAATTTCAGATAATGGATTATACTTATATCCCATTCTATTCAAATCTTTCATTCTGGCAGAATATTAAAAGAATGAACTGGTTTAGTACTATTAAGAAATGGGCTAAAAAACACAATCCTATTATTACACAAAAAATGAAAGAAGATAAAAATATTGTACATTTTATAGATAGATTATAATGAGTAGAACATATATACAAGAGATACCTCCTATTGATATAGTAGGGTTACCTGAAACTCAGGTAGCAAGAGACGCACAATACCAAACGGAAAGCACTCTTGACTTTGATGAAAAGTGGGAAAATGCACAAAGAATGGCAGCTGGCGCATCGGTAGTAGGAAGTACATTACAAATGATCCCTACTCCCTGGACTATAGGTCCCCGATTTAGCATTTGATATATATATATACAGCCAAAGAAGCTTATAGAAATGGGCAAGACCCTACCAGTGCTATGAGTTCACTAGCTTTTGATGCAGTAGGAATGCTACCCGGATACGCATCTTTAGTAGGTGTACCAGATGATGCTTCCTCTGTCATTACAGGTAAAAATTTATATGATAATTTACAAGGGACAGAAGAGAAATCTCCCACTAAATCAAAAAAACCTACAACAGTAGCAGGCATACCCACTAAAGAATATTGGGAGACTTTAAGAAAATTATATTCACAACATGAACAGCCTTACTTTTCTGGTAAGGGTCCCCTTGCACCTAATAGTACAACATATTATAAGGGTTATCCTACTTTTCTGAGTAATGTGTACCCTTGGCAGCAGGGAGCAAATCTACCTCAAGGTGTTGTAGGTACAGCTCCCTATTATTGGAATCGTCCAATCGCTATACATCGTTCTGCGGTGGCAACAGCGGACTCTTTAAAAACAACAAGGAAAAAGATGGCCGAAGAAGCAGAAGCAAAAAAGGCTAAAACAAAACATGCTGAAGGTGGTCCTGTTAGAAGAAAGGGTGATTACGTGTATGCTGACTCAAATACAACAGATCCTGCTTTTATTAATCTGACCCCTATAGGTGAGGGTGTTTATAGAAATCAATTTGGAAAAATTGTTTATGATACTGAGAAGGTTACTCCTCCAGAAAGGTTAAGAGCAAGGGGTGTCGTTGGATATGCAGAGGGAGGGCCACTTAAAAAATCATATAAAGATTTCTCCACTAGATTATCTAAAGCATGGAATAACCAAGATATAAACAAGGATGATTATGATTATCAAAAATATTACAATGATAATCCTACTGAAGCATATAGACAGTTAAAAGCTATAGAACAAGGAAGTAAAGCACATTTCCCAGATGCTGGAAAAAGTGGTACTTATAAGAAACCTAGCCATCCTACTTATCCTGATTTAGGTATTAATTCTTGGTTAAATAATGATAGGGTGTTTAACATGTCTGCAAGACAAGCTGTACCTAATAATACAGATAGAGTACTAGATTATTTAGGTTCAGATTTATATTATAATAATGGTAACACAAAAGCTATGTATAATGGTGCTTATCAATTACCATCAATAACAATTACTCCTAAAGGTAATTATACAGAACTTATACCTAATGAATTAGGCACTGGTTGGATGTATAGCGATAGAGCAGGTAGATATCAAGACTTAAATTATGATTATTTGAGAAAATATTTAAATAGTTTAAAAATAAATGGTAAATAAAAAGAAAACAAAAATAAAATTTCGTACTAAAACTTTAGAACAACCGCGGGATGCCATAAGATTAACAGATTCATAGGAATTTATAAATAATAATCCAGAAGCAGCACAAACAACATAGGATTTAAATCATTGGTTAAAGGGTTCAGTTTATACTATTAAATTTAATCAAATTGGTTATCCTGTTGGAGTTGTTATGAATGATAATGAAGAAGTGCCAGATAAATATCTTGATGATGTATTATCGGAGCACTCGAAATTATATGATATGTGGCATTAGGCAAAAGACGATGCTGATAAAGCATTGTTTAATACATCGTATGTTTCATCATCTGATGGAGATAATCATAACGATTTTTAGAGAGAACAATTTTATCAATAGCAAAAATCAAATGATTATTATTAGTCTGGTAAACAAAATTTTAACACAGTTTTAAATGTTACTAGACCAGGATATGTTGCAGAACGAATTTTTACTGCTACTGATTAGCCTGTTAAAAATAGATAGATTGCTGGTTTGACGACAGATTTAACATTTATGATTCTTGGAAATAAAGTTATAAAAGTTCCTAAAAGATTAATTTATAGTATTAATCCAAAAAGAAATATGTTTAGTGTAACAAAATTGGACACTCCAACATTTAATGGAAAATATCTAAGTAAATCGTGGTCTGAAAATGGTTATCCATATTTATTTAATCCAGAAACAAAATAGTGGGAAACAGGTAATTTGTCTGATTTAATAAGATAGGGACGACAAGAAACGGTAGATTGGATAAATAGTTCTGCATATAGATAGGCTGCTGAACAAAATGTCATTGAAGCTGAATAGATGGGATTACATTATACTCCAACTTACGAAAAACCAGAATTCAATTAGAAATATAAAGTAACAACATATTATGATCCAAAAAGTGATATTGGAGGAAGTGCTGACGGCAATGGTGATATTACATATAATCTTGGTTCAAATATGAGTCCATAGTATGTTAGCGCACACGAGCACGGGCATTCTTTCAAACATGGAAACGTATCTGAATCTTTGATGGCAAGCGATCCAAAATTAGGTATGAAAGAACATCGATTTTTAAAAACGAAAAGCTCTAAAATATTTAAACCAAATTCTTATTATGGAGATTTTGATCTATCTGTTACCCCTGTTGAAGCAGTAATGAATACTAGAGATATAGGAAAAGATTTAGGATTAAAAATAGGACAAGAATATCCTGGATATGAACAAGCATTACAAATAATAAAAAGTTATCCTAAAAATAGTCCTAAATCTGGATTAATAAATTATCTTAAATTAGATGAAGAATCAATGCCGTATGTTTGGAAAGCGTTAACTGGCACTTTATTTTCAACATTACCAATACAAATATTAAAACAAAATGAATGACGACGAAATAAAAGATAATCCGTATTTATAGTAGATGTAGTAGCTTGGCTAGCGATTAGAACAACAAGCTAATGATATGGTTATAGATTTAGCTTCAGAACAAAACCCTACTAAACTTAATGAGGCTTCTGTAACAGTAGATAGAAAATGGTCTCCTGGATAGTATAGAAACTCAAATGGGCATTTAGCTGTTAATGCGGATGATGTATTAAAATATGGATACACGTTTTTAACTAATCAAGATGGTAAGTTGCAACTTGTTGACAAAAACAATGGTTATAAAGTTATAGTTCCAAATGTATAGAGATCTCCATTTTTAACATAGTGGATAGATAAAAATAATCTTTGGGATAAAGCTGAAAATTTTACTCAAAGTAGCTAGAGAGCAACTGTTGCACATAAGGATGCTATACAACAAGTTAGAGATGATATGAGACAAGGTGGTGATGCAGCAGCATTGGGTCTCGCAGCGGTAGCAACAGCTCCAGTTGCTGCTGAATTTGCATTAGGTGGATTTGGTCTTGGTCAAGCAACAAATGCTGCACAAAAAGGAACATAGTTTTTAGTTGATAGAGTTTTACCAAATACTAATTTAGGAACATTGGCAGAAACTTTATTTACAAGAACCACACCATCTTTAATGACGCAAGGATATAAGTATCCTCTTTTGTTTGCAAACACGGGTTGGGGAGCAGCTGCTAATGGTGCGTAGTTTAGTTATTATACAGCAGAAGGATGGGATCAATTAAAACACGCATTTAATATAAATGACGGAAAGGCTGCGGCGGTTGCCAATTTTGCATTGGCGGCAACACCGTTTTTTGGTATTCCTAGTAAAACATATAAGGGTGTATATAATACAGCTAAAAAAGCTGGATAGTGGCTTGGTGAAAATGTAATCCCTGAAAGATGGACTAATATGAGATATTTATTTTAGTATGGACCTAAAAAATCTTGGAATAATCTAACTACTCGTTTAAGAGACAAAAAATATTCTGATGGTTATTTTTCTAAAGATGACGAAAAGAAAATTTTATTTCCTGATTTATATAAATCAGAACAGGAAATATTACATCATCCAGAATTTAATAAACAACCAGAGCCAGTGTATGTTGATATGGTTGTACCAAATTTTGAAGTAAAATTTGGAAATACTACAAGTAATGTAAGTGGTGGTGCAGTTATGTTACAAACTCCAGAAAATCTCTAGAATATTGAATTAAAAATAGGGGAAGCTCCTTATAATTTTTTACTTGTAAAAGATAAACCGATAACTATATCCACAAAAATAACTAGAAGATTATATTAGTCAAGATTTTCAAATCCAGAAATCATAAAAGCTGTTAGAAATTACGAAAGTAGCCTGAATAAAACCTTAAATGGTGAGGGGCTAGTTACAGGATCAACTGTTGGTGTCGGAAGGGGCTTTATTCAAAACCAAGTTAATAATGATACAGAAATTATAACTACTGCTGCTAGATTAAATAAAGCAAAATCTAATATACATTTTTAGCAAACTGGAACAAATGGTCTTGGCGATGAAAAAGGAGTTTCTGAATTTGCCCAGGGCAACACAAATGGCGTTGATTTTGATATAATTCAAGAAAACGAAAATGGATAGGCCGTTGGTAAACTAGCACATTAGATATATTCTGTATTACATCCAGAAGAAGCAAATAGGTTATATAAAGCTAATGAATTAAACGAAATTACTACTTACGATATACCTCTTCCAGTATCTGCTGAATAGTTATTTTAGGAACTTAGACAAGGAGATAATGTTGCAAAAGTTCATTTGTCTGATGTTTTATTTATGGGCGCAAACTTAAGTGCACAAAATCCAGCAAACGCGAAACAAGGATATAGAGCTTATAATTTATTAACCATGCCAGAACAGTAGTCTGCTATTGAATCTGCAATTCTAACAAAAGGAAAATCTTTATTTGGCTCAACATGGAAACGTCCGTCTGCACAAATTACAGGATTTGATGACGTTGAAGCTAATAAAAAATTTTTACAAGAAGTTATAAATGAAAATTCAGCAAAACAATATTTTACAGAAAACCAAATAAATGAAATTGCTAAAAATCCAAAACAAATGTAGAATATATTTGATGTATATTATATGAATAATTTTTATGGATTACGAGCACAAGGTAGATATTCTCCATATGTTGGCAGAGATTTAACAAATGAAGAATTATTAAGAGGGTTTACTGAAAATATTTAGTATGGAGGTGGAACTGGTTCTGGTGTAGGACAGAATCACACTAGTGGTGGTATTACAGCATTTGGTGATAATTTCCCATTCCGTTCCGTTCGTATTGGTAGATTGTCATATGATGACAATTTAACATTAAATGAATTTGTGGATCAAGTAAAACGTGTTACTAATAAAAACAATTTTGGATCTGAATATTATTCAGATCCAAAAAGTGTTTTTAATGCATCACAATCAAGTAATTTAGGATTATGGAGATCTATGGCAACAAATAGAGGCGTAGGGGCATATGGTGGGTCTTATGTTGGCATGCTAGATATTTAGAATGATCCAACTAAATATTTAATATAGAAAGGTTGGACACCAGAAGTAGGTTTAACATTTTCTAATAAGTGGGATATACCAACAATAGCACACACAAAATCTAATGATTAGGTCATTGATAGAGTAAAACTATTCACTTCACCAAATTATTCCCAAGAATTTCAAGAATTATTGAGAAATTATCAATCTAAAGCAACCGAACCTTCTACTGGCTTATATTTCCCATCATATGACGTTTAGTCTGCGCAAAATATATTATCAAGACAATCAAATACTTGGAGAAATTTATATCTTAGTGGAATACATAATACAAGTAATTTAAAAAATAATTTTGTGAACGCAGCAATTATGACGCCAACTATTGGTTTTGGTCTTGGTATGTTAGGAGGTCTTGGTATGGTAGGGTATCGATCGTTAAAACGTAAATTACATAAAGGCGTGATAAATGAAGATGCATAGAATTATGCTACTTTATTAAAAAATAAAAATATAGAGTCATTACCATTACAAGATATGTTTAATGAAGCAAATGAAAAATCACACGGACATAATTTTAAAACAGAAGATTATTTAAAAAATAAATTAAAAGATCAAAATTTTACAGATGACGAAATTGATGTTATTATAAATTATATGTTTGATTTATATGCAGAATAATTATATTTCTTATTCTCCTTATTTCCAACAATCGCTTCCAACAATACAATCTTTATATAATCCAAGTTCGTAGCAATTAAGTATTTTTGATTATTTAAATTATGATAATAATGATACTGAACACTTACCAACTATATTAAAACCAAGCGATTATGATGTAGCTTCTTATACTACAGAGCTACCTGTTCCAGTAACTTAGAGAGAATTATCTAATCCTACTGTGTATACACCTAATAATGTTGTTGACAAAATCATCAGTAAAGCTAGAAGTTACATTGGTACACCTTATCGTTGGGGAGGAACTTCGGAAAATGGATTTGATTGTAGTGGATTGATTCAAACAGTGTTTGCATCTGCTGGAATAAATGTTCCAAGAACAGCTGCATAGCAAGGAAAATCTGGAGATAAAATTAATTTTAATGATGTCCAAAAAGGAGATATAATCCAATTTGCTTCTAACGCATCATCAAGTGGTAAGCATATTGGATTAGTAAGTAAGATTGATTCAAACGGTTAGATTTATATTATAGACGCCGCAAATAAAAAATCTGGTGTTGTTGAAAGAAAATTACCAAAAATGAAAATAGAAAACATACGTAGATATATATAAAAAATAAAGCTCGACTAGAAATAGCCGAGCTTTTTTATTATTCTTTATTTTTAAATACTAATGGAACAGATGAAATTCCAATATATTTTAATGCTTGTTTTATTAATCCAATATCAGAATTATTACTAGAATATTGCATTCCATAATCATTTGTATCAGTATTCAGCATTGCATTTAAATAATCGTCTGGTATTGAATCTACATATCTCTAATATTCTTCAACAGTTGGATGTCTATTAAATTCCTATTCAAACTAATTAATAATAGAAGTTCTTAATTGCTAATTTACAGCACCTTTTTCATCAGTTAATGATGTTATTGGATCTCCATCTGTATGTTTATAAGCAGATTGTAAAAGATTTACTTGTTCTTCAAGATATGGACCATTTTGATTCTATCTTTTTCTTTGAAGCATATGTTCGTATTCATGATCGATCTAGCTATCCTCTCTAATTAAAACAGCATAATCTTCTCCATTATCAATTACAACTCCAGCAGCTCGATTAATATCTTGTTTTGAACTACGTGGAGAACTATCATACGATCTTCTTAAACTAGGATGATCGCTTAATAATTTGTCTAATGAATCATAATAAGGTACTTTGTCGTGCTAAAAATTATATGTCTTTAAAAACATTCTTAACTATTCTGCATCTTTTTCTGGAAGAGTTTTTAACGACTACTATAATGTTTTTAAGTTTCCATCTAATTCAAACTATTTAATTAAAGCTTTAACTTTATCCGTATAAAAGTAAGAATCTAAATAAGCATTGTATTTAAATATATCTTTCTGTTTTGGCCAATATGTATT
>ERZ808278.20-NODE-20-length-148835-cov-5.275615_pt1 | contig 148835 bp, 122 predicted proteins | sample MGYA00521239_ERZ808278 | MGnify/ENA primary metagenome ERZ808278 (study PRJEB31516, sample SAMN03275600) | gut metagenome | biome: mammalia-associated habitat; material: feces | host: Papio cynocephalus | place: Kenya | collected 2012-07-17 ...
TCGATAAAGCCTTTGGCGGCGTCGGTGATCTTCAGCGAAAGCGTCTGCTCCTGCAACCGTTTTGCAAGAGAGGCGGTGAGCAGGTCGATGATCTGCATCACATTTTCCTTGGTCAGCGGTTTATAGCAGATGATCTCATCCAAACGGTTCAGAAACTCCGGTTTGAAGCTCTGGCGCAGGACGGCGTTGACTTCGTTTCTCGCTTCTTCGGAGATCGTCCCGTCCTCGCGCACCCCGTCCAGCAGATACTGGGAGCCGAGGTTACTGGTTAAGATCAGGATGGTATTCTTAAAGTCCACGGTTCTGCCCTGCGAATCGGTAATCCGTCCGTCGTCCAGCACCTGCAACAGGATATGGAACACATCCGGATGGGCTTTCTCGATCTCATCGAACAACACGACAGAGTACGGTTTTCTGCGCACCGCCTCGGTGAGCTGACCGCCCTCGTCATAGCCAACGTAGCCGGGAGGGGCGCCGATCAGACGGGACACGGAGAATTTCTCCATATACTCCGACATATCAATCCGGATCATACTGCGCTCATCGTCAAACAAAGCTTCCGCAAGCGCCTTGGCAAGCTCGGTCTTGCCCACGCCGGTCGGTCCCAAAAACAAGAACGAACCGATCGGGCGGTTGGGATCGGCAATGCCCGCGCGGGAGCGCAGAATGGCTTCCGACACCTTATTCACGGCTTCATCCTGCCCGATCACCCGTTTATGCAAAATCTGCGGCAGATCCAACAGCTTCTGCCGTTCGCTTTCCATCAGCTTGCTGACCGGAATTCCCGTCCACTTGGCGATGATGCCGGCGATTTCTTCCTCCGTCACCGTATCGCGCACAAGCGAATGCGAACCGTTTGCCGCCGCTTCCTGCGCCGCCGCCAGTTTCTTTTCCAGCTCCGGCAACGTCGCATACCGCAGTTTTGCGGCTTCCTCATACTTATAATCCCGCTGTGCAGCTTCCATCTCGCCCTTGACGCGCTCGATCTCCGCCTTGCACTGCTTGATGGTGTTGACGCTGTTTTTCTCGTTTTCCCATTTGGATTTCAGCTCTCCGAACTGCTCCTTGAGCGCGGCAAGCTCCTCCCGTAACTTTCCGAGCCGTTCGACGGAGATGGCGTCCGTTTCCTTTTTCAAAGAGACTTCCTCGATCTCCAGCATCATCATTTTTCTGCGGATGTCGTCCAGCTCCTGCGGCATGGAATCCATTTCGGTCCGCAGCATCGCGCAGGCTTCATCCACAAGGTCGATCGCCTTATCCGGCAAAAACCGGTCGGTGATATACCGATTGGACAGCGTTGCCGCCGCCACCAGGGCATTATCGTGAATCCGCACGCCGTGGAACACTTCATACCGCTCCTTCAAGCCACGCAGGATGGTGATGGTGTCCTCCACCGTCGGTTCGTCCACCTGCACCGGCTGGAACCGACGTTCCAGTGCCGCGTCTTTTTCGATATACTTGCGGTATTCGTCCAAGGTCGTGGCGCCAATGCAGTGCAGTTCGCCGCGCGCCAGCATCGGCTTGAGCAGGTTGCCCGCGTCCATGGAGCCTTCGGTTCTGCCCGCGCCCACGATGGTGTGCAATTCATCAATGAACAGTAAGATCTTGCCCTCGCTCTTTTTGATCTCCTCCAAGACCGCTTTCAGCCGTTCCTCAAATTCGCCGCGGTATTTTGCGCCTGCAATCAGCGCGCCCATATCCAGCGCGAACACCGTCTTGTTTTTCAGTCCCTCCGGCACGTCGCCGCTGACAATCCGCTGTGCGAGCCCTTCGACGATGGCGGTCTTGCCGACGCCGGGTTCCCCGATGAGCACCGGATTATTCTTGCTTTTCCGCGACAGAATCCGGATGACGTTGCGGATCTCGGCGTCTCTGCCGATGACCGGATCCATCTTCTGTTCGCGGGCGCGTTTGACCAAATCCGAACCGTATTTGGTCAGCGCCTCATACGTCTCCTCCGGATTATCCGCGGTGACGCGGGAAGTTTTCACCGTCTTTAACGCGTCAAGAAAGGTCTTTTCGTTTACGCCGTACTGCCGGAACAATTCCGTCAGCTTGGCAGTCGGGTGCCGCAAGAGCGCCAGCATGAAATGCTCCACGGAAATATACTCGTCCTGCATGGACGTTGCGGACTTCTCCGCTTCCGTAAGAACCGCGTCCGTTTCGGGCGCGACATAAATTTTATCCGGCTCTCTGCCGCTGCCGCGCACTTGCGGAATGGTGGGCAGAATCGCGTCTGCCGCGCGGGTGAACGCCGGCAGATCCACCCCCATTTTGGTGAGCAGATTCGGGATCAATCCGCCGTCGGCGTGCAGCAAAGCGCACAGCAAATGCTCCGGTTGGATCTGCATATTCTGGTATTCCAGTGCGATCTCCTGCGCTTTTTTCAATGCTTCAGCTGATTTTTGCGTGAATTTTTGCGTATCCATATGACACAACTCCTTTCGGAATTTCGTTTGTTTTTTGATGGCTTATACAGGGAGCGCGCCGTCTGCCAACCATTTCCGGTAATGCAGTGCGGTCTGTTCCTCGGAACCCACGTCCAGATACTCTTTGAGCAGGGTGTCGAACAGGCGGATATAATCGGAAATTGCGCGGCTCAGCCGCTCGGCATTCCAACCGTTCTCCTGCAAGAAATACAGCGTGCGGGTGAATTTTCCGTCCTCGTAGGCGTACTGGATCTGTGCGCTTTGCTCCTGCGGCAGGCAGGCGCGCTCCAGGCGGACAAGCAAGGTGCAGAAGTCGCGGATCTTCTGTAAAAGCTCCGTGCTTTGCGTGCGGAACACAACTGTGAGCGTGCCGAACACGCCGTTCTGCATTTCCCGCCGCATGGCGATCTCATACCGCACCGTCGGTCGGTATTTGTAGGCAAGACTGCTCTTGCGCGCAAGCGTCATGGCGTTCGGCGCGGGAAACGGCACAAACCGTTCCGGCTCCAAAACATCCTCGATGCAGGAAAAGATCTGCCGGATGCGCTGTTCCGGCGTCTGCACCGAAACATAATCCGCGAGGATCTGATTGATCAGCCCCGAACGGCTGGTGCCGCGTGCGTGTGCCAACCGGTCAATGCGGTCCACCACGTTATCCATCAGCATCAAACTGTATAACGATTTCTTCATGGGATGGCTTCCTTTCTGTTTTTACGGATACAGTATAGCACATCTTTTTAACTTTGTCAAGTAGTTTATATAAAAAATATCTCAAATTATTGAAAAAATCTTTCAAGTTTTGGTGGACGGCAGGAAAAGATTTGACAAGCGGCGCGTTTTGTGGTATGCTTAGGAACGTATCGCGGTACGCGTTTTGCGCGGCACTTTTCTTACGGGCAAAAAGATTCCGCTTGTTTTTCCCTTTCCAAAGTTTTCGCGGGGATGGGAAGGGGAGCCTTTTTCAAAAGGCTCCCCTTGCAAAGCGTAAGATTTTTTTCTTTTTCTTTGTCTATCCGTTTTCCCCGATCCCTTTTCCCATAAGCCGTCCCCTCTTACCCTCCGTACTCCCGCGCGTCCCGTACCAAATTCATTTGATAAGGAAGGAATCCCATGACAAAGCAAGCGTCCTCCTCTGCGTCCGGTTCTGCTTATGTTTCCCGCACCGCCGCGCTCGGTCGCACCCGGCGGTTACTCGGCAATCCCGCGTTAAAGCAATTAGACGCCGCGCACGTCGCGGTCTTTGGATTAGGCGGCGTCGGCGGTATGGCGGCGGAAGCGCTGGCGCGTGCCGGCGTCGGACATTTAAGCGTCATCGACGCCGACGTATTCTCAGACAGTAACTTAAACCGGCAGATTCTGTCCACCGTTTCCGCTGTGGGTAAATTGAAAACAGAGGTATTCTGCGCCCGCGCGGCGGAAATCATGCCCGGCATCCGGGTGGACGCCTACCCGCTGTTTTACGACGCCGACACCGCGGATCAGATCGACTTCTCCGCCTTTGATTACATTGTAGACGCGATTGACTCGCTTGCAAGCAAGCTCCTGATCGCGCAGAACGCCGCGCGTGCCGGCGTCCCGATGATCGCCTGCATGGGCACGGGCAACAAGCTGGATCCGATGGCGTTCCGCGTGGCGGATCTTGCCAAGACCGCCGTCTGTCCGCTTGCCAAAGCCGTGCGCGTCTCGCTGCGCAAATGCGGCATCCACCATATGAAAGTGGTCTACTCGGAGGAAATTCCCGTCTCTCCCGCACAGATCACCGCAAATGAAGAAGCGTATCTTCAGGAAATGGCGCAGACGCTCCGCGCCGCCTGCCCCGATCGCGCCGAACCCATCATCCGCACGCTCTATCACGCCAGCATGCCCGCCTCCGGACGGTTCGTCCCCGCCAGCGTCTCGTTCGTCCCTCCCGCCGCCGGTCTGCTCCTTGCGTCCGAAGCCGTCGCCGACCTCACCGCCCGCCATACCCCCGTCATTCCGCATTAACGGCGTGCGGGAGTACGAAAGGTACGGCGAAAAGGGGGAAAAAGATAGGGGAAAAGCGGACGGACAAAAAGAAAAAAGCAATTCCACGTCTTTGTAAGGGGAGCCTTTTGCAAAAGGCTCCCCTTACCATCCCCGCGAAAACTTTGAAATAAAAAGTTTTGGAGGGAGTCAGAGGGAACTTTTTGAAAAAAGTTCCCTCTGGATTTCGTTTTTTTCAGAAAACGCTTGACTTTGCCCTTGGGGAAGGGTTTACAATAGAAAACGGAGGTGATGTTGTGAAAATAAACGATGTAGAAAAAGAAACGGGACTTTCGCAAAAAGCAATTCGGCTCTATGAAAGCAAAGGGCTTCTCGTGATTGCAAGAGACGAGAACGGATACCGCAATTACTCCGATGAAAATATAAAAGTGCTCAAAATCATCAAACGATTCAGAAGCGTCGGCGTTTCGATCGCAGATATCAAGCTTTTTTTATTCGGCGTTATGAGCCTTGAAGAAGTGATGAATAAGCGCAAAGAAGAAATACGGAAGGAAAGCGGGATCAATTCCGAAAAATATCGTATTTGTGAAAAAATATCCGAAAAAACGGACTTTGACGAATTGAACGCAGTCGCATCCTTTACAGAAAAGGAAGAAGATCAGAAGGAGCCACACGGAAATCTGGCGGTGGGGATCGACCTCGGAACCACCACTGTCAGCGCGGTCGTATACGACATAGACAGAAAGAAGCAGATAGAAGCTTACACTATTCCGCATCATGCTTACCTTTGTTCCGATCCTTATTCCGAACAGAGCGTTTCCGTGATTCTGGAGAAATCAGAAAAATTACTTTTTCATATTTTGAACAGCTTTTCCGAAATTGTAAGTATCGGACTAACGGGGCAAATGCACGGCATCGTTTATACGGATGAAAACGGTAATCCGCTTTCCAATCTGATCAACTGGCAGGATAAGCGTGCAGATCTTCCGTTGGAAGGGGGCGAAACGACTTGCGAGCGAATCCGTCGCATGACGGGGGAGTCCATTGCAACCGGGTTCGGACTCGCTACGCATTACTATCATCTGCAAAACCGTCTTGTACCAAAGAATGCGGTCTGTTTTTGCAGCATCATGGATCTTTTCGGCAGGAAAATCTGCAAACTGCAAAAGGTGGTATCGCACACCTCCGTTGCGGCAAGCTTTGGGTTGTTTGATGTCAAAAAAGGTTGCTTTCACAAGAAAGCCTTGTCGCTTCTTGGAATTTCCGACGCTTTTCTGCCTGAGGTAACCGGGGAAAGCGTGATCATCGGCGCATGCAGGGGCATTCCCGTTTCTATTGCGATCGGAGATAATCAGGCAAGTTTTCTCGGATCGGTCGGAACTTCCACGGACGCCATCCTTGTGAACATTGGCACGGGGGCGCAGGTATCGATGGTTTGCAATGACCTGCGCGCCCCTACAAAATTCCGTGGAGATACGGAATTCAGACCGTTTATCGACGGAAAATTTCTCTTTTGCGGCGCGGCGCTCTGCGGCGGGTATGCCTATGCAATGGTGGAAAAGTTTTTCCGGAGTTATCTTGTCAGCGCAGGCATGCAGGACCTTTCGCAATACAAAACCATCAATCAAATTGCGGAAGACGCCTACCGCAAAGGGGAAATGGGACTCGATATTGACGTATCGTTCCTTGGAAAAAGGAGCGATCCGGCTTTGAGAGGCTCCATAAAAAAAATCGACAGACAAAATTTTACGCCCTCCGCGCTTGTGATCGGCGTCCTGAAAGGGATGTGTAACGAGCTTTACGAGCTCTATGAAGCGTTCGGAGAAAAGAAAACGCATATCGTCGCCTCCGGCGGCGCAATCAAAAAGAACGCGGTATTAAAAAATCTCCTCTCCGATCGGTTCGGGATGTCGGTTTCGGTGAATGCCACTGACGAGGACGCCGCTTTGGGAGCCGCGCTTTTTTCGGCATATGCCGCACGAAAGAGGAAAGATCCTTTGGGAAATCTATCATTTTGATTTTTTAATTTTTTATAAAAAAAGGCTGGTAAAAAGAGATGAGAAACCTGAAAATCACGTTCCGCATAACAACGTTTCCGTTTTCTTATGTTTTCCACAGAAACGGAACCAAAACGCTTGCCATCGAAGGCGCGTGTGACGCTTTCACCGTATCTGTTTGGTACGACTTGGAACAGCGTCCGCTTTTTCTGCGCAGTGAAGCCAAGATCGGCGACAAAGTAGAAATTGTTTTACTGGATTACAGAATTGAATTGTACCTGAACGGGGAACTCAAAGACGAGGAATGGCCGGATGGAAACAGATTATTTGATCTCGGAGACACCGTTACGCCGGACGCAGATCTTCACATAAGCGAATTTTTGAAAAAAGAACCCTTGCTTCCAAACGTGCTGGCTACCTTTGAAAACGCAGAGGGATGGCGTCCCCAAAACGGCGTTTTCGTCGGAGACTGTATGCCGTACAGAAAAAATGACGAATACCACGTCTTGTACTTAAAAGACAGGCATCACCACGGAAGCAAATGGGGACTCGGCGCACATCAATGGGAACACATTTCGACGACAGATTTTCAAACATGGCGCATTCATCCGACTGCCATTCCCATCAGTGCGCCTTGGGAAGGCTCTATTTGCACCGGCTCCTGGATTCAAAACGGCAAAACGGAATTTCTCTATTATACCGTAAGACGCGGGAAAGGGTTGCCGGCGCCGATTTGCAGAAGCGTTTCTGCGGACGGGTATCATTTTGTAAAAGATCCGAATTTCGGCTTTACCGTTTCCGAAAAATATCATGCGGCAAGCGCAAGAGATCCCAAGGTGATCAAAGGAGACGACGGGATATTTCATATGTTTCTCACCACAAGTCTTATCAGAGAAAAGAGAGGCTGCCTTGCGCATTTTGTCTCACAGGATCTGGAGGACTGGAAAGAGCTTGACGATCCGATCTATATTGCGCCCGGAGAACAGCAGCCCGAATGCCCCGACTATGTGAAATACAATGGAAGATACTATCTGATCTTCAGTCTCGGAGGAAAGGGACACTACATGATGTCCGACAAACCCTTTACGGATTTCAGAATGCCAAACGCCCCGATGATTCCTTGCGCAAGTGTGCCAAAATGCGCAGAGTGGAACGGAAGATTAATTTTTACGGGTTTTCGCGGGCAAGGCGGTTACGGCGGATGTATGACCTTCAAAGCGGCAACGGCATCCGAAAACGGAGAGCTGATCTTTGCGGATTTTTAATGATCCTTTGCATTTTGTAAGGGGAGCCTTTTGCAAAAGGCTCCCCTTACCATCCCCGCGAAAACTTTGAAATAAAAAGTTCCCTCTGAAAAATCCGTACCCATAAAAAAGCACACACCTTCCGACTTTTCGGAAGGTGTGTGTCTCTTTTTTGCCGGCAGAAAAGCCCTGCTCCTTACTCTGCAGACGCTTCTTTGGAGCCGCCGTCATCGAGGGTGACGACGACGCGGCGGGAATTGCCGCTGCCAATGGAATGAGAGGAGACGCCGGGAACGGACTGGACCGTGGCGTGGATGATCCGGCGTTCATAGGGATTCATCGGTTCAAAGGTAAAGTTCCGTTCGTTTTTCAGAACCAATTTTGCTTTGCGGACGGCAAGCCGGCGGAGGGTTTCGTCACGGCGGACGCGATATTCCTGCACGTCGAGCTTGATCCGGGGGCTTTCCACCTCGCCGTCCTCATTGCCGCAATGCAGGGCAAGATTGGTGAGATACTGGAGCGCGTCAAGGGTTTCGCCGTGATGTCCGATGAGGACGCTTGCGCTTTCGCCTTCGATGTCAAAGTGCTGTGCGCCGCCGGCGTCCGGCGTAGGATCCAAAAAATACTGCGCTTCGATGCCGAGATTGTCGCAGAGCGTTTTTACATAAGCGACTGCCGGATGGGACAGATCGGCAGGGATCTTCGGCTTCGGGGGCTCTTTCGGAAGTTGGATTTCCGGAAGCTCTTTCGGCTCTTTCTTTTCTTTGGGCTGTCTTTGCGCGCGGGTTCCGTCCTTTTTCGGCGGGCGGGCGCCGCTTTGCGCGGCACGTTCGCGCTCTGCGCGTCTGGCTTCTTTTTCTGCGGCGCGTTTTTCCTGCGCGGCTTTTGCCGCCGCCTTTGCCGCTTTTTCCTCCGGCGTATCCTCGCGTTCAAAGTACACGCGCACTTTGGCAAGGCTCTTGCCGCCGAGTCCTAAAAATCCCTTGCGCTTCGGTTCCTCCAAAACGTCGTATTTGACCTCGTTTACATCGCATCCCAACGCGATCGCGCCTTGGGTAACGGCTCCTTTTACGGTGGTGGAAACCGCAATCGTTTCTTTCATCATGGCTGTTTATTCCCCTTTATCTTCGTCAGTGTGATCTTCCGTGTCTTTGGATTCGGACGCTTCCGCGTCTTTCTTATGATGCGGTGCGTCGTCTTTTTTCAGCGGCGCGGCAAACCGTGCGTCTGCCTTGGTTTCCGCCTCGGCTTCGGCTTCCGCTTCTTCTTTCGCCTGCTTTTCCGCATACAACCGCTGATAATCCTCATTATCTATATAATGGAGAGATTTTCCGCGGCTCTTGGTCGCGTTGCGCTGGGAAAGCGCTTCCGCGCTGGGATTCTGCCCGTTGCGTCTTGCCTGCTTCATCTGCTTCTGCGCTTCGCGCACTTCTTCCTCCGTCACAACGGGGATCTTGAACATCTTGGACAAAATGAACTGCTGGAGTACGCCGAGCAAACTCTGATAGATCCAGTATACCCCGATCACGCCCGGCATCATGAAGGAGAACCACACGCTCATGAGCGGCATCGTGATGTCCATGACCTTCATGGAGCGCGCGGTGTTGTCGTCCATCTGCGGCTGATAGGAGAATTTGCGGGTAAGCTTCATGGAGAAATACTGCGCCGCAAACACCAGAACCGGCAGGATCAGCAGTGCCCACGGTTTCTGAAATCCGGGGGTAAGTCCGAGATCCAAGCCGAAAATTTTAAAGTTCGGCAGTTTGTCAATCAGCGCGCCGACCGAGGAAAAATCCGTGCCGGAAATGGCTTCGGAGAAGGCGTCCGGATTGGCGGTCACCTGCTGGATAATGCTGATGTGGTCAATGTTCGTGCCGGGATCCTTGCCGAGCAATGTCCGCGCAACCACGGCAAGCCGTTCGCACAGCGCCGCGTCCAGTTTGCAGATGTAAGTGAGCGGATACCGGATCACCTGATACATCAGCATAATGATCGGGAGCTGAATAAAGGTCGGCAGACAACCGCTGGCAGGGTTGTACCCTTCCTGCTGATACAGCGCCATGATCTCCTGCTGCATCTTCTGCTTGCTTTCGGGATCGTCGCGTCCGGCATATTTGCGGCGGATCGCCATTTCTTTCGGACGGAATTTCGCCTGCTTGACGGCGTTTTTCTGTTGGCGGATCCCAAGCGGGAACAGTAAGATCTTGAACAGGATCGCAAACAACAACAGCGCAAGCGCATAATTGTGGCAGAAACTGTAAAAGAACGTCAGGATCGTACCAAAAAAGGAGAGTATTGCGTTCATGTGTTTCGTTACCTTTCTTTTTTTGATCAGCCGCGGAAGCGGCAGGACAAGTCGGTGTCGCCTCAAAGGTCAAATTTATGAAACACCTGTCGGGACAGGTCATTTTTACAACATTTTTTCGCGGAGACTGCCCTGAGGGACCTTTTTGAAAAAAGTTCCCTCAGACTCCCTCCAAAACTTTACAGGCACCAAAGTTTTCGCGGGGGATGCAAGGGTTCGCCTTTTCCAAAAGGCACCCGCCTTGCAAAGGCAAAAGATTTTCCCTATTCCGTTTTCCCTTCCGTCGTACTTTCCGTACCCGTTTCCGCCGTACGCTCCGTGCGCTTTTTCCGCCATGGGGGGAGGGGGACGGGATCGAAGCCGCCGCGCGAAAAGGGATTACAGCGCAGAATGCGCCAAGCGGCGAGGAACACACCCAAGACGCCCCACAAGCGGAGCGCGTCCAGCGCGTATTGGGAGCAAGTGGGAAGATAGCGACAGCTTCCCTGCCCTTTCTTGGGCGAAATCCACCGCCGGTATGCCAAAATCGGCAGTTTCAGCACCCACACCACAAGAAAATTACACCAGCGGAGCGGTGCGCACAGAATCCGCAAAAATCGGCGGATCATCGGGGATGACCGGATGGGGGCTCCGACAGGACGGCGGACGCCGTTTGCGGCGTTTTCTCCGCCTTTTTTTCCGTCTTGCCGGAAAATTTCCCGTCTGCCTGTGGAAAACTTTCCTCGTTTTGCAGATCGGAGGCTACTTCGGGCTGTGTTTTGGTTTGCGGCGCCGGCTGTACCGGAGCCGGTGTTTCGGCTTGCGCGGGTGCCTCCGGCTTTGCGGTTGCCTGCACGGGCTTTGTCAGCATGTCCAGCTTTCCGAGCGCGTAGCGCATATCCTGCTTCACCTGCGGGAGCTTTGCCGCGGCGGTCGCGCTTCTGCCGACTAAGACGATCAGAAATCCGCGCGCAACGCCGTTTTCCAGATCAATCTGCCGGTAAGCTTCGCGCAAAAGCCGCTTGATCCGGTTGCGCGTGACCGCGCCGCCCAATTTTTTTCCCACGCTCCAGCCCACGCGGTTGATGGTTTCTTTTTTCGGATGCGCCCGGCGCAGACGCTTTGCGTGCAGATCTTTCAGCACATAGACCGCAACGGTCTTTCCCGCCGCGTGCTTTCCTTTCGCGTAAACCTTCGCGTACAGATGATTTTCCGTGATCGCGTGTGCTTTCACTGCGGCTCTCCCTCCGTTTGCATTCCGAATCTTTGGTCCTTTTTCTTTGGAAAAAAGAAAAACCCCCGAATCGCTTCGGCGGTTTTCCGGCGGCATCCGGCTCGTTTTCCATAAAGACGCGCCGGGGAAATCACGCCGATCAGTAGGTCAGTCTTGCTCTGCCTTTTGCACGGCGGCGAGCCAGAACTTTTCTGCCGTTGGCAGTTGCCATTCTCTTTCTGAAGCCGTGTTCTTTTTTTCTCTGTAATTTCTTCGGCTGATAGGTTCTCAGCATGGAGAAACACCCCTTTCGATGGTTTTTTCCTTTCCGGTAAACATCCGCGCAAACGAAAAATCGGGGATCTTTCGCGGGCGGAACGGTCGGTTATATCCTATTATAAACGATTCCCTACCCGTTTGTCAAGTGGTTTTTCCACTTCCCGAAAGATTTTTTTGAAAAAATCGTACACTTTGCGACACTTTGCTATTGAAAAATCCGTTTGTTTATGTTATACTATATTATAATAGTATATAGAATGGTACGCAGAACGTCCAAAGAAAGGAAATCCTGAAAGTCAGAATGAACAACAACGATGAATTTGCCGCCGTCAAAGCGATCTTGCTCAAGCGGCTGGGCGAGGAATTTGCGCCGGAAGTGCTCTCTTTGTGGTTTGAACCGCTGAAGATCGTTGCCATTGAGGATGAAGTGGTGTTTTTAACCGCACCCTCCAAATTCAAACTCGGCTATATCCAGTCCAAATACCTGCAAAAGCTCAACGACGCGTTTTGCGTCATCCTGCATCCGGGCGTCAGCGTCCATCTGATGTTGGAATCCGATCTGGTCGGCAATCCGGCGTTTTCCGAGGAAGAAGTGCCGGAGGAAACGCCGAAAACCCCTTTGGAGATCGCGGCGGAGGGCAATCTGCCGTTTTCCGCGCCCCGCAAAACGCCGGAGGAAACGGACGAGGAGGAGGACGAGGAGGAAGAAGAAGACGAACGCCTGCACGCCCTCACGCCGGAAGCCAAGGAAGCGGTGGCAAGAGAGCCGTATTCCTTTGAAAACTTCGTCGTCGGTACGTCCAATACCATGGCATACGCCGCCGCGCTTGCGGTTGCGCGTCAGCCGGCGACCGATTATAATCCGCTGTTTATCTGGGGCCCAAGCGGACTTGGCAAGACGCATCTGCTCTATGCCATCAAAAATTACATTCTTGCCACCCGCCCCGGCACGAACATTGTATACGTCAAGGGCGAGGAATTCACCAATCAGCTGATCGAAAGCATCAGTCTCAACCGGATGGCGCGGTTCCGTTCGCACTACCGGCGGGCAGACGTTCTGCTCATCGACGATATTCAGTTCATTGCCGGCAAGGAATCCACCCAGGAAGAATTCTTCCATACATTCAATGCGCTTTACGAGGACAAAAAGCAGATCATCTTAACCTCCGACCAGGCGCCGTTCAATATCAAAACCTTGGAGGATCGTCTGCGCTCCCGCTTTGTGTGGGGCATGACCGCCGACATTCAGCCGCCGGATTTAGAGTTACGGCAGGCGATCTTAAAAAAGAAGGCGGACGCATTCCATGTGATGCTTCCTGCGGATGTGCTTGCTTTCCTTGCAAATAATCTGAAAAACAATATCCGGCAGCTGGAGGGCGCGATCAAGCGCATCGGCGCGCAGGCTTTGCTTTCCGGCAAACCGATCTCCATGGACATCGCCATCAGCTGTACCGCCGATATGCTCACCGGCGCGGAATCCGATACCGCTGTGGTGGATCGCATTCTCAACCGCATCTGCTCCAAATACGGCATTTCGTTGGAGGATCTGAAAAGCTCCAAACGACAGAAACAAATCGCCGTTCCCCGCCATATCTCCATCTACCTGATCCGGGTGCTGACCTCCATGTCTTTCCCCGCCATCGCAAAAATCTTCGGGCGGGACCATTCTACCATCGTCGCTTCCTATCGCTATGTCGAGGATACCAAAAAAACCGATCCCGTCTTTGAACTGGAAGTCAATGAACTTGTCCGCGAGATGAAAGAATAAAGGCGCGGGGTACGAAAGTACGACTTCTCTGAGAGAACTTTTTGAAAAAAGTTCTCTCAGACTCCCTCCAAAACTTTACGGGCAAAAAAGGAAAGGCTCCTGCTTTTCAGTTTTCGCGGGGGATGCAAGGGGGCGCCTTTTGCAAAAGGCACCCGCCTTGCAAAGCAAAAGATTGCTTCTTTCTTTTTGTCCGTCCGCTTTCCCCATGCTCTTTTCCCTTCCGCCGTACCCCCGTACTCCTCGTCCCCACAGCCTCTCCACACGCGGTCCAACAATATTTCCACAGGATTTCCCGTGGAAAGCGGCGGCTTTTCCCTATCCTTTTCCCAACGCATTAAACATTCCAAACGCTTGTCTTAAGGGCAGATTTTGCACTTTCCCACAGTTTCCACAGCCCCTATTACGATTACGACTCCTACGATCCCCTATTCCTATTCCCTTTTCTTCTCTCTGCCCCCTGCGGGGGCGCGAGGGTAAAAGTACGACTTCTCCGAGGGAACTTTTTGAAAAAAGTTCCCTCAGACTCCCTCCAAAACTTTACGGGCAAAAAGGACATATCTTCTTTTTCCAAAGTTTTCGCGGGGGATGCAAGGGGGCGCCTTTTGCAAAAGGCACCCGCCTTGCGAAAGCATAAGATTGCTTCTTTCTTTTTGTCCGTCCGCTTTTCCCCATGCTTTTTTCCTTTCAGCCGTACTTTTTATAAAAATTAAAATATACAAATTCCATCATTTCAGAAAGGATTCAAACTTATGAAGATCAGATTTGACAAAGCGTTACTGCTTGCCACCTTGCTCCCGATGGCGGGTGCGGTGAGCGGACGCAATACCATCCCCGCCATCGAGGGCTTCCATTTTGAGCCGGACGCCGCCGGCGAAAGCTGCACCATTGTCGCTTACGATTTGGAGAAAGGATTCAAGACCGCGATTCCGGCACAGATCGACGAGGGCGGCGACTGTATCATCAACGCGCCGAAGCTGTTACAGATTCTGAAGCTGCTTCCGGAAGGGGAAGTGACCATCGCCGTTTCGGAAAACAAGATCGCCAATATCTCGGTCGGCAAGAGCGAATTTGAGCTTTACGCACTTCCGGGCAAAGATTTTCCGGCGCTTCCGGAGCTTTCCGGCGATAAGGGCTTTTCCATGCCGCAGAAAGTGCTGCGCAAGATGATCGGACAGATTTTCTTCGGCATTGCGCAAAACGACAGCCGCGCGGCACTCAACGGTGCGTACTTCTGCATTGAGGGCGACCGGATCAAGATCATTTCCTGCGACGGCAACCGGCTGGCGATCAAAGAATGCGTCTGCGCATTCGAAAATCACAACGCCGATCAAAGTACCCTGAATTTCCATTTCATCGTGCCGGGAAAGGCTTTGACCGAGCTTTTGAAGATCATCTCCGACAAGGACGATATGGTAAAGATCGTGTTCGGCAGAAAGCACGCGATCTTCTGCGTGGACGGAATGCGTTTCTTCTGCCGGCTTATTGACGGCGAATATATCGAGTATAACCGGTTTATCCCGCGGGAAAACAAAATCTTCGCCACGCTGTCCGCCGGCGCGTTTGTCGGCGCTCTGGAGCGCGCTTCTCTGATTACGGAGGACCGCATTATGGGACAGGTACACAGTATCGTCAAGTGTAACTTTGAGGACGATTTACTGAAAGTCACTTCCCAATCCATCACCGGCAGAGTGTACGATGAGATTCCCATGGTCAAAGAGGGATTGGATTTAGAGATCGGATTCAACTGCAAGGTGCTTCTGGAAGCGATGCGCGCCTGCGACGTCGATACCGTCGATCTGGAGCTGACCTCCGCGCAGATGTGCATGATTATCAAACCCCATGAGAAAAAGGAAGACGAAAACTTCCTGTTCCTCGTCCTCCCCGTCCGTATGAAGGATATGCAATAAGGTACGCTTGTGCGGGAATTCCTCTCAAAACTTTTTATTTCAAAGTTTTCGCGGGGGATGCAAGGGGGCGCCTTTTGTAAAAGGCACCCGCCTTGCGAAGGCAAAAGATTTTCTCTTTCTTCTTGTCCGTCCACTTTTCCCCTTGCTCTTTTTTCCTTTCAGCCGTACCCCGTTCCTCCCATAGCTTTATTTTTCTGAAATTTCAAAGGTTTCAAACGATCATGTATCTGAAAGCGATCTTATTAAAGGATTACCGGAACATTGCTTCCGCGACGGTGATTTTCCTGCCCGGCGTCAACGTATTATACGGCAAGAACGCGGCGGGCAAGACCAACGTCATGGAAGGCGTATACTATTTTGCGCAGGGGCGCTCCTTCCGGACGCCGCGCGAAAAGGAGCTGATCCGGTTCGATCAGCCGTTTGCGCAGATGGAGCTTTTATTCCAGAGCGAAAACGAGCGCACCATGCGCAACAGTGTGAAGTTTACCCGCGAGGGACGCGTTTGCACGCGCGACGGTGCGCCGGTGAAGAAGATGAGCGAATGGATCGGCGATTTTCGGGCGGTATTGTTCGCACCGCAACACTTATCCATTGTCAAGGACGGTCCGGCAGAGCGCAGAAGCTTTCTGGATTTCGCCATTTCTCAGATCAAGCCGGTGTATGTGCAGGTGCTACGGGAATTCAATCAGGTGTTGGTACGGCGAAACGCCATGCTCCGCATTCTGCACGAGGAAGGACTTTCGCTTTTGGATTATCTGCATATCTACACCCAGCGGCTGGCAAACGCGGCAAGCCGCGTGGCGGAAATCCGCACCCGCTATGTGGAATTGCTCAGCCGGGAGGTCAACCGCTTTATGAAAGAGATGTCCGGCGGCACGGAGGACGTGCAGCTGACGTATCTCGGCGGCGGCACGGCGGAGGATTATATCCGCAGAATGCGGGAAGTGCAGGATCGGGAGATCCGCACGGCGCTGACGCAGGTGGGCGTCCACAAAGAGGACATCGGCATCACCATCAACGGCAAAGAGGCGCGCACTTATGCCTCGCAAGGACAACAGCGCAGTATCGCGCTTGCGATGAAGCTGGCGGAGGGGGAGCTTTCCAAGCTCGCCACCGGCGAATATCCCGTGTTTCTGCTGGACGACGTGTTCAGCGAACTGGACGAGAGCCGCAAGCATTATATCATGGAAAAAACCGCACAGGACAAACGACAGCTGGTGTTGACCACCTGCGACGAAAGCGTTTGCCGTATGTGGAAAGACGCAAACGTGTATACGGTGGAGGACGGCGTTTATACGCAGGTGGAACATCCGTCGTAAAGCGCAAACACAGCGAAAACTTGCAGGAATTTACAAAAAAGCAGAAAAATGCAGGAAAGAGAGGGCTTTCTGTGTATATTCGCATAGATCGGGATCGGATTTTGCGGCGGGAGGAAATCGTCGGCATTTTCGATTTAGACGCGGCGGCAGTCGGCGGCGCGACCAAGGGCTTTTTACAGAAAGCCGAAGAACAGAACCAAATACAAACCATCGGCGCGCAGTTACCGAAATCCTTTTTGGTCTGCACCGACGGACGCGTAATCTTTTCCCAATACGCCGCGTCTGTTTTATTGCGCCGTGCAAATACAACCATAGACGATACAAACGGGGAGAAATAATCTCCCGACAGCACCCTTTTCCGTGTCAAACGACCGTCCCGGAAAAGGAAAGACCAAAACCGGGCGGTCGGGAAACGGAAAAAGACATGGCAGAACAAACGTTACATCATGAACACGATCAGCACTATGACGAAAATCAGATTCAGGTGCTGGAAGGACTGGAAGCGGTACGGAAGCGTCCGGGTATGTATATCGGCTCGACTTCCGCGCGGGGCTTACACCATCTGGTGTATGAAATTGTAGACAACTCCATTGACGAAGCGCTGGCAGGCGCTTGCTCGGTGATTACCGTGACTTTGGAAAAGGACGGCTCGGTGTCGGTACAGGACGACGGGCGCGGGATTCCGACGCAGATGCACCATAAAATGGGGATTCCGACGCCGGAAGTGGTATTCACGGTCTTGCATGCAGGCGGAAAATTCGGCGGCGAGGGCTATACCTTCTCCGGCGGTCTGCACGGCGTGGGCGCGTCGGTGGTGAACGCGTTGTCCGAGTGGCTGATCTACGACGACGCGCGGGACGGAAAGCATTACACCGAAAAATTCGTGCGCGGCAAGGTGGCAGAGCCTTACACTTGCGCGGGAGAGACGGAACGGCACGGCTTGTATGTGCGGTTTTTGCCGGACGCGCAGATCTTTGAGACGTTGCAATTTGATTACAATGTGCTTTTGACGCGCTTGCGCGAGCAGGCGTTCTTAAACGCCGGTGTGCGGATCGTTCTGCGGGACGACCGCGGCGAGGAAACGGTGGAGGACGATCTGTGCTATGAGGGCGGAATCCGCAACTTTGTGTCTTTCCACAACGAAAACAAGCACTGCGAGGTTCTGCATCCGGACGTGATCTATATGCGCGCCGACCGCGAGGACAGCGTAGCGGAGGTGGCGCTGCAATATACCGACAGCTATAACAGCACCCTGCTCACCTTTGCCAATAACATTCACACCGCCGAGGGCGGCACGCATGAGACGGGCTTCAAAACCTCTCTTGCCAACGTCATCAACACCTATGCCCGCGCAAAGAATATCTTAAAGGATTCCGATAAGGATTTCACCACGGACGACGTGCTGGAGGGTGTGACGGCAATCGTCAGCGTGAAGCTGCGCGAAGCGCAGTTTGAAGGACAGACCAAAGCGAAGCTCGGCAATTCCGAGATGCGGACGTTTGTCTACGGCATGGTGAAAGAAAAGCTGACGGAATATTTTGACGAAAATCCGGTGGTGGCGCGGTCGATCATCGACAAGGCGCTTGCCGCCTCCCGTGCGCGCGAAGCCGCGCGGAAAGCGAGAGAGATCGCACGGCGCAAGTCGCCGCTGGAAAGCGGCGCGCTCCCCGGCAAGCTCTGGGACTGTCACGAAAAACGCGTGGAAGTGACGGAACTGTTCTTGGTCGAGGGAAACTCCGCAGGCGGTTCGGCAAAGGACGGGCGCGATTCGCGCTTCCAAGCCATCCTGCCGCTGCGCGGAAAAGTGCTGAACGTGGAAAAGAGCCGGTTGGATAAAATCTACGCGAATACCCAGTTGATTCCGATCATTCAGTCGCTCGGATGCGGCATCGGGGAAGATTTTGACATCAAGAAGCTCCGCTATGGAAAGATCATCATTATGGCGGATGCCGATGTGGACGGTTCGCATATCAGCATCCTGTTGCTGACGTTTTTCTACCGGCATATGCCGAAGTTAATCGAGGAGGGGCATGTGTATCTGGCACAGCCGCCGCTGTATAAGGTGTTCAAAGGCGAAAAGGAAATCCGCTACGCCTTCTCCGACGAGGAACGGGATCTGTATATCAAGGAGCTTGGCGGCGAAAAAGTGGAAGCCGAACGGTATAAAGGTCTGGGTGAAATGGATCCGCCCCAGCTTTGGGAAACCACCATGGATCCCGAACACCGTACCATCCTGCGCGTGGAGATCGAGGACGCCATCCAGTGCGATCAGATCTTCTCCGTTCTGATGGGCGAATCCGTCGAACCCCGCAGAGAGTTCATCGAGAAGAACGCGAAATTTGCCGAGAATCTGGACGTGTAAGAGGGAAACCGCACCTTGTTTTCCCTTTTCCAGCGTTTTCGCGGGCGTGCAAGGGGCACCTTTTGCAAAAGGCATCCGATTGGCAGGGTATGCGATTTTTGTTGTTTTAATCCGTACCTCCCCACCCCGCAACCCCTCACCCACATCCGAAAAAAGGAGACGAAAGAAAAAATAAAATGGATAATAAAAATGTAGATTTAACCTTTGCCGGGCAGAAGATCCAAGACGTGCCCATGGGCAAACGTGTGGAAGGCGCTTTTTTACAATACGCGATGAGCGTGATTATGTCGCGTGCGCTTCCGGACGTGCGCGACGGACTGAAGCCGGTACACCGCCGGATCCTATATGCGATGTTTGAAGATCACCTGACCTCCGATAAACCGTTCCGCAAATCCGCGACGACGGTCGGAAACGTGCTTGGACGGTATCATCCGCACGGCGACGCGGCGGTGTACGATTCCATGGTACGTCTGGCACAGCCGTTCTCCCTGCGCTATCCCTTGGTGGAGGGGCACGGAAACTTCGGCAACGTGGACGGCGATGGCGCGGCGGCTTACCGTTATACGGAAGCGCGCCTGTCCAAAATCGCAAACGAAATGCTGTCGGACCTGGACAAAGAAGTGGTGGATTTTGTCCCCAACTTTGACAATAAACTCCGCGAACCGTCGGTTCTGCCCTGCCGCTACCCGAACCTGCTGGTCAACGGTACCGTGGGCATTGCGGTCGGTATGGCGACCAACATCCCGCCGCACAATCTGGGCGAGGTCATTGACGGTACCATTTATCTGATGGAACATCCGGACGCGACGATTCCGGAATTGATGCAGTTCATCAAAGGACCGGACTTCCCGACGGCGGCGACCATCTACGGACTCAATGGCATTGTAGACGCCTACACGACCGGACGCGGGAAAGTCATGGTGCGCGCCAAGGCGGATTTAGACGAGGAACACCACCGGATCACCGTCACGGAGATCCCGTACATGGTCAACAAAACCAACCTGGTCGAATCCATTGCGGACTGCGTGAAAGACAAGCGCATTGAGGGCATCCGCGATATGCACGACGGCAGTGGCAAGGACGGTATGCAGATCGTCATCGACTGCCACAAGGACGCCAATTTGCAGATCATCTTAAATCAGCTTTACAAATACACACAGATGCAGGACACCTGCGCGATTAATATGCTGGCATTGGTCGGACCGGAGCCGAAGGTGCTGAATCTGAAGCAGATTCTGGAATACTACATTGCGCATCAAGAAGAAGTCATCACCCGCCGCGTGCAGTATGATCTGGATAAGGCGCTGCGCGAAGCGCATATCAACGAGGGCTATAAAATCGCCATCGACTTCATCGACGAAGTGATCGCGATCATCCGGCGCAGTGAAAACGTGGCGGCGGCAAAGATCGCGCTCTCCGAACGCTTCTCTCTCACCGACGCGCAGGCGCAGGCGATTGTGTCCATGACGCTGGGCAAGCTCTCCGGCATGGAGCGGCAGAAGGTGGAGGAACGCCTTGCCGAGCTGCATGCAAAGATTGAGGAATATCAAGGAATCTTGGCAAGCGAGGGCAAGGTCAAGGACATCATCAAAACCGAAATGACCGAGATCAAGCGGCGGTACGCCGACGCGCGGCGCACGCAGATTGTCGCTTCTACCGAGGAGATCGTACTGGAGGATTTGATTGAAAAGCATACCTGCGTGATTACCATGTCCCACACCGGCTATATCAAGCGGATGGCGTCGGATATTTACACGGCGCAGCACCGCGGCGGCAAGGGACTGATCGGCATGACCACCAAGGAAGAAGACTTTGTGGAGCAGGTGGTGGCGGTGCATTCGCACGACTATATTCTGCTGTTCACCGACACCGGAAAGATTCATGTGCGCAAGAGCTATCAGATTCCGGAGGCGGGCAGAACCGCCAAGGGTACGAGCATCGTCAATGTGTTGGAATTGGGCGAGGGCGAAAAGATCACCGCTATGGTGTCCGTGCCGGCGTTCTCCGATACGCTGTATCTGACGATGGTGACGAAAAAGGGCATTATCAAGCGCACGCTGTTATCCGAATATGAATATGCGCGGCGCGGCGGGAAGATTGCCATTCATCTGGCGGAGGACGATAAGCTGGTCAATGTGCTCTGCACCGGCGGCGCGGACGATCTGATGATCGCGTCGAAGAAGGGCAACGCCAACCGCTTCCATGAAAGCGCGGTACGCGCGGTCGGACGGACTGCCGGCGGCGTGAAAGGTATGAATCTGGAGGACGGCGACGAGGTGATCGGCGCGCTGAAGGTCGAAGCGGATAAGACGGTTCTGACCATTACGGAAAACGGCTTTGGCAAGCGCACGTCCTTTGCCGAATACAATGTCCGCGGACGCGGTACGCGCGGCGTATTCTGCCACGCGCTTTCGGAAAAGACAGGCGATCTGTGCGGCTTTGCGGCGGTCAAAGAGGACGACGATCTGGTGATGATGACGGCGCAGGGACAGATGATCCGGATGCCGGTTTCGGATATTCCGGAATACCGGCGGCAGACCACGGGCGTCATTGTGATGCGTCTGGAAGAAGGCGACAGCGTTTGCGGCTTTGCGCGGATTCCCATGGAAGTGGACGAACCGGCGGACGCGGACGGTGCGGAAGAACCGGAAAATCCGGAAGATCTGACAGAAGCTGAGACACAAGTAGCTGCCGATTCCGAGACGGAAGCAGAAAAACCGGACGGAGATTCCGAAAATGAGTAAAATTTTGTACCGTTTGTGTGCTAAGATACAGGGGAAGGGAGCCGGATGGCGAAAAACCTTGGGCTTGTGTCTTTGTGCGGTCTGGATATTCGTGGGGCTGACGGGGTGCGGAAACGCCTCCGTCCCGGACGCGCAAAGCGCGCTTTGCGAACAGTTTGCGCAAGCCCGCACGCTGTATTTTGCGGTCTATGGGGATGGCTTTGCTTATGATGAGACGGTGGAAATTCCGTCGAGTACCGCGGCGTTCTATGTCAGGGTAACGGAGGACGCGCCCTACCAGAGCTGCGCGGCGTTCCGCGAAGCGATCCGCAAGACCTACACCGCGTCGCAGGCGGAAACCCTGTGTTATCTTGCGTTTGACGGGGATACCGAAAACGGCATTTCCCCCCGCTACAAGGATGACGAGGACGGAAAGCTGTGCGTGAACGTCAAAATGACGCCGCTTTTGCCGGGCATCGGGGCTACGGCAGATTTGACGCGCGTCACGGGCGAAGCGATCAGCAACTATGCGGTGCGGTTTACGGTGTTGTTTTCTGCGGGCGGGGTGGAAATTCCCCAAAGCGTGACCATGCAGAAAGAGGACGGCGTGTGGAAATTTGATTCTCCGCCGTACTGTTCGGAAAATCCGGTTTGAAGCGGACGGCTCCCTTTCCTATTTTGCAGATTTGAACAAGCAGGAGGAGATAAGTATGGCAAAGGCAAGTGAAAAGAAATCCAAGAAAAAAGACGCGGCGAAGGGCGAAGCGGAGGAATCCTCCCTCGAACTCTCCACGCCGGAAGCGAAAAAGAAAGCGCTGGAGACGGCGATTGCCAAGATCCGTCGGGATTACGGCGAGGGTACGATCATGCGGCTGGGCGAAAATACGCACATGAACGTGCAGGGGGTTTCCACAGGCTCCCTGACATTGGATCTTGCGCTTGGCATCGGCGGCGTACCGCGCGGGCGGATTGTGGAGATCTACGGACCGGAATCTTCCGGTAAAACGACGGTGGCGTTACATGTGGCGGCAGAGGTGCAGAAAGCGGGCGGCATCGCGGCGTTTATCGACGTCGAACACGCGCTGGATCCGGTCTATGCGAAAGCCCTCGGCGTGGATATTAACGATTTATTGGTGTCTCAGCCGGATTCCGGCGAGCAGGCGCTGGAAATTACGGAAGCGCTGGTGCGCTCCGGCGCGGTGGACGCGGTGGTTATCGACTCGGTGGCGGCGTTGGTCACACAGCAGGAAATTGACGGGGAAATGGGACAGGCGCAGGTGGGTGCGCAGGCGCGTCTGATGTCGCAGGCAATGCGGAAGCTGGCGGGCGAAGTGGCAAAATCCAACTGCGTGGCGGTGTTCATCAACCAGTTGCGCGAAAAGGTCGGCATTGTCTACGGCAATCCGGAGGTGACGCCCGGCGGGCGCGCGCTGAAATTCTATGCTTCCGTGCGTATTGAGGTGCGCAAGAGCGAACAGATCAAAAACGGCGCGGAGATCGTGGGCAACCGCGTGAAGTGCAAAGTGGTGAAAAATAAGGTGGCGCGTCCGTTCGGCACGGCGGAGTTTGATCTGCTCTACGGCAAAGGAATCTCCAAGGTCGGAGAGGTGCTGGATCTCGGCGTACAGCTTGAGATTTTGGAGAAAAGCGGCGCGTGGTACAAATACAACGGCGAGCGCATCGGACAGGGACGCGAAAAGGCGAAAGAATTTTTGGAACAGCATCCCGACTGGATGGCGGAAATTGAGCAAAAGGTCAAGGAAAACATCGGGAAACTGGATATGATAGAAGAAGGTCTTGCAGACGCGGATAACGAAGTGGACGATGACGAGCCGTTCGACATCACGTTAGTGGCGGGCATTGACGAAGATGACGCATAAGGATTGGCATCCATCGGCGCAGGCAGAAAGGATGTCGGCGGCGCAAAACGCCGGCGCACGTAGCGAGGAGCCGGCAGAAGCGTCAAAAACCGACGACACGGACGACGCACGGACAGCACTCACGGCGCAGATGCGCGAAGCGCGGAAGAAGCGTGCGGCGTGCAGTGCGCTCCGCATGCAGGGGTATCAGGAAAATTCTGGACGGCGGTTGCGGGAAAAGCTTACGGCGAAAGGATTTTCGGAGGAGGAAACGGACTACGCGCTTGCGTATCTTTCCAAACACGGCTACTTAAACGAGGAAACGGCGATCGCGCATTTGGTGGAATATCAGGCGCATACGCGGCTCTACGGCAAACGCAGAATCGTGCAGACGCTGATGCAGAAAGGGTATTCCCGCGCACAGATTGCCGCCGCGCCGTTTGATGAGGTGGACTTTTTCGCCGTCTGCCGCCGCCGCGCCGCGCGCTATCGGCTCTATGACGAAACCGGTATGCTCCCGAAAAAATCCGTGGACGCGCTTCTGCGCGCCGGATTCTCTTTTGCCGAGATCCACGCTGCCGAGAAAGACGCGGCGGGGAACGGCTAAAGAGGTACGAAGGTACGGTGGAAAAGGGAAAAAAGGCATCGGGGAAAGCGGACGCCTTTGCAAGGCGGGTGCCTTTTGCAAAAGGCGCCCCCTTGCATCCCCCGCGAAAACTTGCAATCGGGGAAAATACGGTGTGTTCTGCCCGAAAAGGGCTGGAGGAAATTTCCTCTTAAAATATAGCCCATGAATAAAGAAAGGGAAGCAGATTGATGAAAGCAGAAGACAGGGCAAGGTACAAAGTGGGATTTGTCTCGCTTGGGTGCCCGAAGAATCAGACAGATACGGAAGTGATGCTGGCGTCGCTTGCGGCGGCGGGATATGCGATCACGCCGGACGAAACGGAAGCGGACGCGGTGGTAATCAACACCTGCGGCTTCATAGAAAGCGCGAAGCAGGAGTCCATCGACAACATTTTAGACATTGCGTGGCTGAAAACGAATGCGAAGCTCAAAGCCCTGATTGTGGCGGGGTGTCTTGCGGAGCGTTACCGGACGCAGATCCGGCAGGAGATGCCGGAGGTAGACGCGGTGATCGGCAAAGGCAGTATGCACGAAGTGGTGGAGGCGGTGGATCGCGCGCTTTGCAAAGAGCCGTATGAATCGTTTGGCGATAAGAACGCCGCGCCGCTCGGCGGCGACCGGATCTTAACGCAGGAGCCGTCCACGGTCTACCTGAAGATTGCGGAAGGGTGCGACAACCGCTGCACCTACTGTGCAATCCCCGACATCTGCGGGCATTACCGTTCCCGTCCGATGGAAGAACTGGTGAAAGAAGCCAAGGACATGGAATCCCTCGGCGCAAAGGAACTGATTCTCGTGGCGCAGGACACGACGCGCTACGGCGAAGATCTTTACGGCAAGCGCATGCTGCCGGAGCTTTTGCAAAAGATCACCGCGGCGACCACGATTCCATGGATCCGCGTGTACTATTGCTATCCGGAGGCGATTTCGGACGAACTGATCGCGGAGCTGCGCGACAATCCGCGCATTGTGAAGTATGTCGATATGCCCATTCAGCACATCAGCGACCGGATCTTAAAGCGCATGAACCGCCGCGGCGGCAAGGCGTCGATTCTCTCCGCAATCACGCGTTTACGCGCGGCGATGCCCGACATCACCCTGCGCACCACCCTGATCTGCGGCTTCCCCGGCGAGACGGAGGAAGATTTTGAAGAATTGTGCGCGTTTGTACGGGATACGAAATTTCAGCGGCTGGGCGTATTTGCTTATTCGCGCGAAGAAGATACGCCGGCGTATGATTTTCCGGATCAGATCGACGAGCAGGTGAAGCAGGACCGGTGCGATTTGCTCATGCAGGAACAGATGGAGATTCACGCGGCGTACAATGCCGAAAAGCTCGGCAAAACGCTGACGGTGCTGTGCGAGGGATACGATCCGGTTTCCGAAGCGTTTTACGGCAGAAGCGAGGCGGACGCGCCGGAGATCGACGGCAAGATTTATTTTACCGCGAAAAAGCGGAAGAAAGCCGGCATGTTTGTGCCGGTGAAGATCCGTGAAGTATTGGATTATGATTTGATCGGCGAAGCCGAAGAACCGCAGGATGCAGATGGAGGAACCGTATGAGAAAGATGAATCTCCCCAATCGCTTAACCATTTCCCGGATGCTGATGATTCCGGTCTTTTTGGTGTTTGTATTGTTTGATTTCGGCTGGGAGCCGGAGTTCCTTTGGCGCGTGATCGCCACCGCGGTGTTTATTCTCATCGCGCTGACGGATCTTTTGGACGGAAAAATTGCCCGCGCACGGGGGCTTGTGACAAATTTTGGCAAGTTTCTGGATCCGCTTGCGGATAAACTGCTGATCTTCAGCGCGTATCTTGCGTTGACTTTCCGCTTTACCAAAGAATACGGCGCGTGCGCGTATACCTATGTGCTGGTTTGGGCGACGTTTCTGATTATGTTTCGGGAACTGGCGGTGACGTCTATGCGGATGGTCGTTTCCAAAAGCAGCGGGATCGTCATTGCCGCAAACTTTGCCGGAAAAGCCAAAACCATGGCGCAGGTTGTGTGCGTCTGCTATATGCTGATGGAGCCGGTGCTGTTCTGCTGGTTTGCGCCGTTTGGCGAGTGGCATATCCTGTCGTATGTCATTTTGGGTATCACCCTGTTTTTGACGATCTATTCCGGCATTAAGTATTTCCTTGCCTACCTGCCCGCGATGCGCCCCGACCAATAAGGGGACGCGGATTTTTCGCGGGGACTTTTGAAAAAGCCCCCCGGCAACCCTTTTCGGGCAGGATACGCATGGAACCCACGTTTTCGCGGGGGATGCAAGGGGGCGCCTTTTGTAAAAAGGCACCCGCCTTGCAAAGGCAATCCCTTTTTCCTTTGTCCGGATCCCCTGTTTGCCCTCCGCCGTCCCCTCGTCCCGTACCCCGACTGATACAAGGAGAAGATCATGAGCAGATATTATCAAGAAGAAATTGAAACGATGCCGGCGGCAGAGCTTGCGCGCATGCAGGAAGAAAAGCTCCGCCGGCAGGTGCGCCATGTTTACGCGCATGTGCCGTATTATCGGGCGAAGATGGACGCCTGCGGCGTGAAGCCGGAGGAGATTCAGACGCTTGCCGACGTGCGCAAACTGCCGTTTTTGTCCAAACATGACCTGCGGGAAACGTACCCGTACGGGATGCTTGCGGTTCCGCTTGCGGACTGTGTGCGGATTCAGTCCACCTCCGGTACGACGGGGCGGCGCGTGATCGCATTCTACACCCAGCAGGATCTGGATCTGTGGGAAGATTGCTGTGCGCGCGCGATCGTTGCGGCAGGCGGAAGCCGGGAGGATGTGTTGCAGGTGTGCTACGGGTACGGGCTGTTCACCGGCGGCGCCGGTATCCATGGCGGCTCGCACAAAGTGGGATGCCTGACGCTTCCGATGTCCAGCGGCAACACGGAGCGGCAGATCCAGTTTATGATGGATTTGCGCTCCACGATTCTGTGCTGTACGCCGTCTTACGCGGCATATCTTGCGGAGGCGCTTGCGGAAGCCGGATACAAGCCGGAGGACAATGCGCTGAAAAGCGGGATTTTCGGCGCGGAGCCCTGGACGGAAGAAATGCGCAAGAATATTGAAGCCGCGCTCGGCATCAAAGCCTACGACATTTACGGACTGACGGAGACTTCCGGTCCGGGCGTCGCGTTTGAGTGCGAAGTGCAGGACGGGATGCACATCAACGAGGACCATTTCCTGGCGGAGATCATTGATCCGGACACCGGAGAGGTCCTGCCGGACGGCGCGGAGGGAGAGCTGGTGTTCACCGCGCTGGATAAGGAAGCGTTTCCGCTACTGCGCTATCGCACCCGTGACATCTGCCGCCTGACGCGCGGAAAATGTGCCTGCGGCAGAACGCATGTCAAAATGTGCAAGCCGATGGGACGCAGTGACGATATGATGATTATCCGCGGCGTGAACGTGTTCCCGTCGCAGATCGAGACGGTGCTCTTACAGCAGGGCTATGCGCCGAACTATCAGATTGTGCTGGATCGCGTGAACAATACCGATACCTTTGACGTGATGGTGGAACTTGCGGCGGATCAGTTTGACGATACCGTGCGGGCAATCGCGGCGAAGGAGCGGGAATTGGAAGGCGCGCTTCAGAATATGTTGGGGATTCATCCGAAAGTGCATCTGGTCGAGCCGAAAAGCATTGCGCGCAGCGAGGGCAAAGCGGTGCGGCTCATCGACCGGAGAAAATTACACGACGAAACCCCGAAACCGAAGGCTTAAAGGAGGTACGGCATGGCAATTCGACAGATTTCCGTATTTGTGGGAAATGAAAAAGGCGCGCTGTGCGCGCTGACCGGCGCGCTTGCGGAAGCGGGCGTGAATCTCCGCGCATTGTCTGTGGCGGACACGCAGGATTTTGGCATTTTGCGATTGATCGTGGACGATCCCGACCGCGCAAAGGCGGTGCTGGAAGCAAACGGGAAGATCGTCAGCGTGACGAATGTGGTGGCGGTGTCGATTCCCGACGAACCCGGCGGTCTTGCACGGGTGCTGTCGATTCTGCGCGACGCGGACATCAATCTGGAATATCTTTATGCGTTTGTCGCGCCGAGCGGCGGGCATGCGTCCCTGGTTCTGCGCGTTGCGGATAATGCCGCCGCGGAAGCCGTCCTTGCACAAAACGGGATTCCGCTGGAGTAAGGAACGGCGCAAGAACTCTCCCCTTTCCAACCCTTTCCGGACAGAACGCGCCGTATTTTCCCTGCTTGCAAGTTTTCGCGGGGGATGCAAGGGGGAGCCTTTTGCAAAAGGCTCCCCCTTGCAAAGGCAAAAGATTTCTTCTTTCTTCTTGTCCGTTCGCTTTTCCCAATGTCCTTTTCCCTTTTCAGCCGTACCCTTGTATCCCCCTTGCAAAAGACTATCCCCGTATTCTTTCGTACCTCTGAACGATTTGAAAAAGGAGTCGCCTATGAAAATTCTGATTTTATTTACCGGCGGAACGATTGGCAGCGCGGTGGAGCCGGCAGGCGCCGGCGCGACGATCTCGCTTGCCAAAGACGGCAAATACAAGCTCCTTGCGGCGTACCGTGCGCAGACGCACGATGACGCGGAGTTTGACACTGCCGAACCCATGCGTATTCTGAGTGAGCAAATGACGCTTGCAAACGAAGCCGCGCTGATCGCGGCGGTCAAAGACGCGCTCCCGCGTTATGACGGAATTGTGGTGACGCACGGAACGGATACGCTTGCGTATACCGCGGCGGCATTGTCCTATGCGTGCGGGCTTTGCAAGACGCCGGTGGTGTTGGTGTCCTCCGGCTATGTGATCGGCGATCCCCGTGCAAACGGCGTGGACAATCTTGCCGCCGCGCTTGCGCTGATCCGCAGTGGGCGCGGACGGGGGGTGTATGTGAGCTATCGCAATACGGGTGCGCCGTGTACGCTTTACCGTGCATCGCGGTTGCTTATGCATCAGGCGTTTTCCGATACCGTGTTTCCGCTCGGCGGCGCACCGTTCCTGTTTGCGGCAGACGAGATTGTGCCGGTCCCCGGCTATACGGAACAGCCGGACGGCAGGGCCGCGCTCTGCGCGCCGCGGCTTGCCGAAATGCAGGGGCGCGTTTTGCAGATTTTCCCGACGCCGGCGCTGGTTTATCCGGATGTGCCGAAAGAAGTCGGCGCAATTCTGCACCACACTTACCACAGCGGTACCCTGCGCACGGACGCGGCGTTTGCCGCGTTCACCGCGGATATGCGGGCGCGTGGAATCCCCGTGTTTGTTTCCGGATTTCCGGACGGCGTACCGTATGAATCCACGACCGCTTATACCGACGCCGGTGTGCGGCTGTTGCCGCATCTTTCTCCGCTCGCCGCGTTTGTCAAGCTGACAATGCTGCTTGCCTCCGATGCGCCGCTCTCCGATGTTGCGATCCCCCTCGGCGGCGATCTGTAAGGACGAAAAGCACGGATTTTTTGGGAGGAAACTTTTTTGAAAAAAAGGCATCTCCGTTCCTGCATGGCGGACGGGGGCGCCTTTCTTTTTTTTTGCAGAAAAGTTTTCGCGGGGGATGCAAGGGGGAGCCTTTTGTAAAAGGCTCCCCCTTGCAAAGGCAAAAGATTTCTTCTTTCTGCTTGTCCGTTCGCTTTCCCCAATGTCCTTTTCTCCTTTTCAGCCGTCCCCTCGTACTTCTTCCCGAAAATAGGGGTTGCAATTCGGGGGAATTTGTAGTATAATGAGGGGAAAGAGAGACAAGCACGCAGGAGGTGCGGAAAAGATGGAGCGGGAGAGCAAAGAAAATTACTACTTGGACATTGCGCAGACGGTTGCGGAGCGTGCGACGTGTTTACGGCGGCGCTTTGGCGCGATCATTGTGAAAAACGACAACATCCTTTCCACGGGGTACAACGGTGCGCCGCGCGGGCGCAAAAACTGTTCCGATCTGGGATTTTGCATGCGGGAGAAGCTGAACATCCCGCGCGGGGAGCGGTATGAGCTCTGCCGGTCGGTGCATTCGGAGCAAAACGCGATCATCGCGGCGGCGCGGGAGCAGATGCTGGGCGCGACCTTGTATATGGTTTGCGTAGACGCGCAGACAAACGAAGTGGTCAGCGGCACCAATTCCTGCGCCATGTGCAAACGCGCGATCATCAACGCAGGCATTGAAACGGTCGTCATCCGGGACACCGCCAAGACGTTTCGGACGATTGCGGTCGAGGACTGGATCACGCAGGACGATTCCCTGACCGGGACGTTCGGTTACTGAGCGCATGCACTACCTCCTCACACCTATGTGCGCGGCAGACATCGCGCCGCTGACGGCGCTGGAGCGTTCGATCTTCTCCGATCCGCACGAAACCTCCGACTTCCCCACGCTGCCGTCGCTTTCCTATGCGCGGGTGCTGTGCGCGAAAGCGCCGGACGGGCAACCCGTCGGCTATGCGGTTGCTTATTGCATTGCGGACGAGTGCGAACTGCTCCGTGTGGCGGTCGCGCCGGCGTGGCGCGGGCAAGGCATTGCCAAAGCGTTGTTGCACCGCTTATTTTCCGAAGCGCAGGCGCAGGGCGCACAGCGCTTCTTTCTGGAAGTCCGCGCGTCCAATACGGCGGCGCGCGCTTTATATGCCGCGCTTGGATTCACCGTTTACAGAGAAAAACCTTCCTATTATAATAACCCGCCGGAAACGGCGGTCTTTCTGCGGGCGCAAGCTCCGCTTTTCCGAACGGACTCAGAAAGGACCGGCTGATTTATGCGTATTCTCAGTTTTGAAAGCTCCTGTGACGAAACCGCCGCCGCGATTGTGGAGGATGGCAGAACCATCCTTGCCAACATTGTGGCGTCGCAAATTGAAATTCATGCGCTGTACGGCGGCGTCGTGCCGGAGATTGCCAGCCGTGCGCACACCGAAGCCATTTCGCGCATCACCTATCAGGCATTGGAGGCGGCGCACCTCACCATGGCGGACATCGACGCCATTGCCGTCACGGCAAAACCGGGCTTGGTGGGCGCGCTCCTTGTCGGCGTAAGCTTTGCCAAAGCGCTTGCCTATGCCTACGGCAAACCGCTTGTGCCGGTGCATCACATTCTGGGGCACGTCGCGGCAAACTATCCGGTGCATCCGGAGCTAACGCCGCCGTTCCTTGCGCTGGTCGCTTCCGGCGGGCACACTTCCATCTTGCGCATGGATTCCTACACGCAGGCGCACACCATCGGCAGAACGCGCGACGACGCGGCGGGCGAAGCGTTTGACAAGATCGCGCGGGTGATGGGCATGCCCTATCCCGGCGGCGCGGCAATGGACAAGCTTGCAAACGAGGGTAATCCGCACGCCATTGCGTTTCCGTCCGCGGCAATCGCGGGGGACAACTTCGATTTTTCGTTCAGCGGACTGAAAACCGCCGCGTTAAACGAGATTCACCGTTTGGAACAACTTGGCAAGCCACTCTCCCGCGCGGATCTTGCCGCGTCCTTCACGCGTGCGGTGACGGATTCCATCTGCAAGAAGATCTCCATGGCGATAGCTGCCACAGGCGCGCCGGCGTTGGTGGTCGCGGGCGGCGTGAGCGCCAATTCGCATCTGCGGGAAGCGCTGACCAAAACCTGCGCGGCGCACGGGTGCAAGCTGTATCTGCCGCCGCTCTCCCTGTGCGGCGACAACGCGGTGATGATCGGCGCGCAGGGGTATTACGAGTACCTTGCCGGACATTTTGCCGACCTTACGCTGAATCCTGAACCGACGGCAGAGCTGTGAGGAACCGGCAAGCGAAAATTCCTGTTTTTAACTTCCGTGGAAAGCGTCCCGCACGGGATTTTCCACAAATCAAAACAAATCAGAAAACAATGAGTTTTCCACAGGTTTGTGGAAAACTTTGTGGAAAACCAAAAAATCAAAGAAAATGCCGAAAGATTTCCCGGATTTTTCCCCAAACGCTGTGGAAAAGCCGGTGGAAAAACGGAAAAATCGCAGTTTTTTCGAAAAAACCGCAAAAAACCGTTTCCAATTCCGGAATATCTGTTCGGGCGCAAAGGAGGGCGCGTATGGAATTTCATTATCAGAATGCGGTGCTGAATGTGCCGGGGGCGGTCGTGCCGCTTTTGCCCAGCGCGTCCGCGCGGGATCTGCGGGTGTTGCTTGCGCTTTGTGCATCCGAAACGCCCGAACAGGCGGCGCAGCGTCTGCAACTGCCGCAGGCAGAGGTGACGGCGGCAATTTCTTTTTGGCAAGCCGCGGGAATTTTGACGGCTTCTCCGGATTCTTGTTCGCAGACGCGTTCCTCCGCACCGGCTCCGGCACAGGATCTGCATGCGTCCGACGCGCAAATGCCGCAAACGGCGCAGACGCTCCAGACGCCGGCGACTTCCCCCGACGCGCCGAAACGCGGGATACCGCGCAATGACGAGATCCCGAATTACACCGGCGCCGCGCTTGCGGCGTTGCTGAATCAAAACGGCGGCGCGATCAAAACCATGATCGAACAATGTCAGGAGCTTGCCGGAAAAATTTTCAATGTAACGGAGATCCGGCGCCTGGTCGCGCTGTGCGATCTGTACGGCTTAGACGCGCCGTATGTACTGACCGTGTATGCCTACTGCAAAAAGAAAGGCAAGACCTCGGTGGCGTATGTGGAAAAAACTGCGATGAGCCTGTTTGCCGAGCAGATCGACACCCTGCCGAAGCTGGAAGCGTATTTGCAGGCGCGCAGTGCGGCGGATACCCTGGAGCCGACCTTGCGCCGGTTGCTGGGATTGGGGGAACGGGCGCTGACCGCAAACGAAGCAAACGCGGTGCTGGAGATCGCCCGTCTGCCGTATCGGGGCAATCTGTTAAAGCTGGCGTACGATTCGATGATGCAATCGGTCAGCCGTCCGTCGTTGTCCTATTTGTACCGGATCTTAAAACGCTGGCAGGACGCGGGACTGTCCGACGAGGCAGAGATTTTGCGCGAACAGGCGGCGTTCCGCGAAAAGCAACAGGCGGCGCACGAGAAAAAACCGCGCGTGAAATCCGCAGACAAGCGCGGTGCGTCCGCGCCCTCCTTTGCGGTGGACGATTTCTTTGCCGCCGCCATGGCGCGTAGCTATGACAGTCTCCGCAAAGAGGCAACGCCTGTGGCAGAGACGGAAAAATCGTCTGAAACCGCGCCGAAAGACGGCTCCGACCGTTTTGAAAATTAAAATAGAAAAATTGTTTTTCTACATAAAATAGTATAAAAATCGGAAAGCATAGATTTGAAAACAGAAATTGCGGTTGAAAAAATCGGTTTGCAGAAGCAATCTGTGCAAAAAAGCAGCGATCTTGCGCAAAGGAGCCCTTTCTTGGTTTTGAAAACCGAAACATTTTTCGAAAACAAGCCGAAAGGATAAGCGAATCAAACAATTCAACATCCGAAAAACGAAAATGCGAAGCGGAGGAAGCAAAATGGCATATCAGCAGGAAGCCTACCGGCGGGTACGGCAGGAATATGAGGAAAAAGCACAGCGCGCCCGCGCGGACGCGGATTTGCGCACAGAAAAAATGCATCGGCTTCTGCCCGCGTTAAAAGAGCTGGACGCACAGCTCTATCACACGTCCGTGAAAATCTTCGATGCGCTGCGCGCGCAAAATCCGCAGGAAAAACTCGCGCAGGTGCGCGCAGAAAACGAAGCCCTGCTTGCCAAACGGGCAAAATTGCTCACCGATCACGGCTACGCCGCCGACTGTACGGACGTGCATTACGCCTGCAAGGCGTGCGGCGATACGGGCTTTGTCGGTACGCAAATGTGCGATTGTATGCGGCGGCGGCTGATTGCCGCCTGCTATGACTGCGCGGGGATTTCCGCGCTTGCGGCAAAGCAGGATTTCTCCAATTTCTCTCTGCGCTATTACGCACGCAATCCGGAGGATCTTGCCAGAATGGAAGAAAATTTCCGCACCTGCAAGGAATATGCGGAAAATTTCCCGCAGGTCGCCGAAAAAAATCTGTTGTTGATCGGCGGCACGGGGCTTGGGAAAACCCATTTATCGACATCTATGGCAAAGAAACTGATCGAAAACGGGCATGACGTGGTATACGTCAGCGCGCAAAGCCTGTTTGCGGATTACGAATTTGAACGGTTCGGACGTTCCTACGGCGATCATTCGCCGTCGCGCACCGCGCGTTATGACACGGCGGAAGTGCTGATCGTGGACGATCTCGGCACGGAAATGCAGAATCAATTTACAATCGCCGCGTTGTACGCGGTGCTCAACGGTAGACTCAGCCGGGGGCTTCCGATGATCCTGAACACGAATCTGACGCAGAAAGAGCTATTGTCCGCCTACGCCGACCGCATCACCTCCCGTTTGATCGGGGAATTCCGGATTTTGTGGTTTTCGGGAGAAGATATTCGGTTGCAAAAGCTCCGCGAACGTTGAGCATATAGATTTGATTTATAAAATAAAATAATCAAGAAAGACTAAAAATAAGAAAGAAAAACAAAACAGAATTTGATTTTCAAAAGAACAAGCCGGTGCGGATCCCGTATCCGGTCTGCTTTCTGATTTTGAAAATCAAAACAACAAAGAAACGGGAATTTCAGGGGTAAAAAGCAAAAATTATGCGAAACGAACTTTTATTACTTGCCAGTATCGTGGTGCTGTACGGCGGCATTTTGTTCTGCTACCGCTTTTTCGGCAAGAGCGGACTGTACGCGTACACCGCGGCGACCACCATCCTTGCCAACATCGAAGTGATGATTCTGGTGCAGGCGTTCGGCATGGAACAGACGTTGGGGAATGTGCTGTTTGCCACGTCGTTTGTCATCACCGACATCCTCAGCGAAAACGAAGGAAAGAAGGAAGCCGACCGCGCGGTGTTTGCCGGAATTTCCATTTCCGTATTATTTTTACTGGTCACGCAAAGCTGGCGGTTGTTTGTGCCGGCGGCGTCCGATACCGCATGGGCGCACCTGGACGCATTGTTTGTCCGCACGCCCCGCATGCTTGCCGCGAGTCTCGGCGTGTATATTATTGTCCAGTATCTGGACGTGTTCCTGTACCATACTATTTGGCGCGCAAGTACGAAAAAAACCAACGACAGCCGGCGATTTCTGTGGTTGCGCAACAATCTTGCCACCATCCTGTCGCAGTTGGTCAACGCGGTGCTGTATACGGTTTTCGCCTTCTACGGCACCTATGAATTCTCCACGCTGTGCAGTATCGCCGCTTCCAGCTTTCTGATCTTTGTGGTAACGGCGCTGCTGGATACGCCGGTCGTGTACCTTTCCCGCGTCATTTACCGCAGGCACTGGGCAAAAGCGGGCGTAACGGCGTCTGCCGCGGACGAAACGGCGAAGCCTTAACCGCGCGCGAAGCGTTCCACAGGAGGAAAAAAGATGGCGGAAACCATGGCGGATCTGCGCCCGCTTTCTCCGGGCGAGATCCGGAGCTGGCATACAAGCACCACGGGAGAACTGCGGGTGCTTTCGCATGCGCATCCCTATTATGAGGTGATTCTGAAGCGCACGGGCGATGTGGAATTTGAAAACGGATCGCACGTTTCCCACACGCTTTCCCCCTGCGTGGTGGTGCATATGCCGATGACCTTGCACGGGGCTTTGGCGCATGCCGGGGCGCCGTATGAGCGCGATGTCCTGTATTTTGAGGAAAACGTCGGAAAACGCTTCGGCACGCAGTTGGTTCCGCTGGCGCGGCTGCCCCGCGCCAATCTGTGCGTATTTTTGCCGGACGCGCCCACGTTTTCCCTGCTTTGCACCTATGCGGACGCCATGACGGACACACAGGACGAAGCGGAGCGGCTGTCCTATCTGTCCGTACTGCTTTTCACCCTGCTGAAGCTCCCGCCGGAGCAGATTCAGCTGTTCGGGCGGCAGGATCAGGGGTATATCGGGGAGATTCTGCAATATTTGCGCGGGCATTTTCAGGAACAGGTCGGCACGGAGGAGCTTGCCCGCCGGTATTTTGTCAGCCGCGCGAAGCTTAACCGGGACTTTGAACAGGTGGCCAAGACGACGGTGAAGCAGTATGTTCTGCAATTGCGGCTCAATTATGCAAAGCACCTGCTCCGGCTCGGCATGCGCGCCAAAGACGTCGGCAAGACCTGCGGCTTTTGCAGCGCGCAGTATTTCAGCCGGATGTTTTACCGGCAGACCGGGCAGACGCCGGGGGCGTATGGCGCCGCCGCAGGCGCGTCCGGCGCATTGCCGGACGAGTGATTGGCTTTTTAGAAAAACAAAACAACGAAAAAACGCGCACATTGAAAATCAAAACACGATTTTTTAAAAATGCGCGTAAATCTTGAAATTTGGAAAGAAGATTTTTCGGAAAGGAAAACACCCATGCAGACACAACTTGTGATTTTCGATTTGGACGGCACGTTGCTGGACACGCTTTTGGACCTGCAGATCAGCGTCAATGCCGCGCTTGCTACCCAGACATTTCCGCCGCGTTCGCTTGCCGAAGTGCGGTCGTTTGTCGGCAACGGAATCCGGCTCTTGGTGGAGCGTGCCGTTCCGGCAGCTGCGACGCCGGCACAGGTGGACGCGGTGTTCGCGGCGTTCAACGAAAACTATGCGATCCATTGCAGCGACCATACGCGCCCGTATGACGGCGTTTGTGAGCTGCTGGATCAATTACACGCCGACGGCGTAAAAACGGCTGTCGTGTCCAATAAAGCGGACTACGCGGTGCAATCGCTGTGCGCGCATTACTTCCCCGGAAAAATCGACTTTACAGTGGGCGCGCGCGACGGCGTGCGGAAGAAACCGGCGCCGGACGCCGTGCTGGAAGTGCTGAAAACGCTCGGAGTGCCCGAAAATCGCGCGATTTACGTCGGAGATTCCGATGTGGATGTTAGGACTGCCCAAAATGCGAAACTCGCCTGTATCGCCGTGGATTGGGGCTTCCGCGACCGAAGCGTTCTGGAACAGGCGGGCGCTTCCACCATTGTCTCCACGCCAGCCGCCCTGTATGCGAAGCTCCGGTGAGGAACGCGGCGCACAGGGACGGCGCAAGGAAACGGCTTAGAGGGAAAAAAGCAGGGGAGCGGGAAAGCGAACGGACAAAGAGAAAGTAAAATGCCCGCGTTTTTGCAAGGGGAGCCTTTTGAAAAAAGGCTCCCCTTGCCATCCCCGCGAAAACTGAAACGGGGGTTGCCCGATTTGCGGGTGGATACCGCCCGTTTTTTTGCCTGTAAAGTTTTTGAAGGAGTCTGAGGGAACTTTTTTCAAAAAGTTCCCTCAGAAATGATTTTATTTCGTCTTTTCTCTCTTTTTCAGTACAAGCAGGGCGCCGGTGTTTGCGGGAAGTCGGGCGATGCCGTCCGCGTAGCGCACTGCCGCTACGTCGGAATGGCAGGATGCCACGTACCAACCGTCTTTGGGAGAAAGCGCAATCTGTTTTTCTGCCGGTGCACAGTTGCAAACGATTGCATAAACGGTGTCCGTATCAGCCGGATGTTCGGAGACGGTCACTTCACAATCAGGACTTTTCAACAGATTTTGCGCAATCAGATCGCTTCCCAGCCATTGATACCAAGTATATGCGGGATGTGTCTGGTAACTGTCCGCTTCTGCCAGCAACAGGGTTTCCAACGGTAGTGCGAGCACGACAATTCTGCCCTTGCCCACGCGGTATTCCCATGCCAGTTCCTCCGGATCAAGCGGGGTTGCGCCATGGGAAAGCATGGTGAAACGGTACGCCGGACGCAACGGGATCCCGCCGGTTTCTGCGATCTGCAGGGAAACCATGTGGGGATTCCGTTGTCGGTTTGCGATTTCAAAGCCGAAAAAAGCCTCCATTTCGGGAATGCAAACATTTTCGTCGAAGGAAAGGTAAACGGTCGCGCCATTCTCTGCTTTTTCCCGTAATGTCCGATAAGCTGCACGGTTTAGTCCGCCTTTGCGTCGTACACAGGGAATGAGGTAGAGTTTTGCGTCGGGGATCGCGGATTCGCAGAAGGTGAACTGCACCCCGAAACCGGCTTGCGCCGCTAAGAGGTTGACGCTGACCGCAAGATCGTTGAGCGTTTGATCCCGTCCTAAAATGCAAACGGCTCTTTCCCGCTTGGGCGGCAGGGCTTTTATGGGAGCTTTCGCATAAAACGCGGCAAAATCCGCAAGGGCGCGTCCGGTGGGATTACACTGATAGCCAGTGGTCAGAACCCCATGCTCCATACCGGCTTCGTCCCAGTCATACGGCGGGAATTCCATTCCGGTCTGATCAAATGCGCACCACCACAGCAGGGCGCGCGCATCGTGGCTCCACATCAGCCACAGCACGTTGCGCAGATTGTCTCCCAATGCTTCAAACGTGGAGAAAGTGCGCCGGAGCGTTCCGACTTCCTCCGCGAACGATTCCGCACCGCTTATATCCGCGTAAAGCTGGGTTTCTGTGGGCGTCAGATACACCCAGCGCAGGGTGTTCGGGCGGTCGCAGTTAACATAGCCGCGCCACATGGGATAGGGGTGCGCGGTCAGCACATCGCAAAGTTCTGCCTGATCTGCAAAAGTCCAACTGGATACTGCCGGATGATCGCGGGATTCGTGCAGTTGCAGACTGTGCATACCGGAACAGACGGGGCGGCTCTGATCCTCTGCGCGGATGGCGTCCGTGACAAACGCGGTCCATGTCCACGCGCCGGCACGGTCGTCGATTGCGGACAGGCAGTTGCTCTCGTTGCCGATTTCCCATGCGCAGATGGCGGGATGATGCTTCATTCTGCGGACGAAATAATGCAGGAATTTACCTTGCCACATCAGGGATTCCGGATCCCGGAAGTGATCCAGCCCATCGAGCGCGGGCGGATTGTAGATGCGGAACGTCATATGCCCGTTGAGCAGTGGTACGATCACGCGCAGACGATATTTCTGCGCAAGGTCGCAGAGCGTTTCAAAGCGTTCCATCATGGTTTCATCTACGCCGGCACGACCGGCTTCGGTGTTTGGCAACGGGCGTTCTCCGGTAAATGCGTACCCGCGTTTGTACCCGCCTTTGAAGCAGTTGGCGCGCAGTATCATGATCGGCTGAAAGTCCGACCATAGCGGAAAAACGCGCAGATAGGTGCACCCGAGTGCAGACAGCGCCTGCAGATCGCGTTCCACAACGTTTGCGTCCCATTGCGTCCACATGCGGGTAGCGGCGTGCGAAGCCCAGTAGTTGATGCCGAGTGAAAAGGTTCCTTTGGGAAACAAGGGTTTCTTCTCCATACTGATTCCTCCGTTTTGTGCGTGTGCAGGTGTGGTTTTTCCTAGCATAACATAAGTCGCAAAGCCTGTCAACATGTACTGGGAAAAATGCAGGTTTTGCTATGTTCTGTGCAGGTTTTGCCATGTGAAATACGGCGAACACGGCTTCGGAAAATCAAAAAAACACGCACTGTTCAACATGGAACAAGCGCGTGTTTTTTTCTGTAAAGTCCTTGCGGGATTCTGCGGGAGCTTTTTTCAAAGGATTCCCGCAGAAAAAGCGTCGCACGGAAACGGATGGAACATCCGGAACGCTCCCCCGAACCTCGCCATCGGGGGATGAAATCCGGCTGATCCTTCCACGCCTGGCTTATCGGGAGTGGCAATTTGCCGCTGGTGGGCCATCAGGGACTCGAACCCCGGACCAACCGGTTATGAGCCGGTAGCTCTAACCAACTGAGCTAATGGCCCCGATACCCAGTTAGTATAGCACAATCTTTCCCGTTTGTCAAGCGGATGAGACAAAAATTCCGGAAAATGGTAAATAAAGGAAATTGAAATCAGATCAGCTTCGGAATCACCCAAAACAACGCGATCAGGATTCCGAATAACACGACGGGCACCAGCACCAAGAGAATCGGATTGTAGTCCCGTCGGGCGTAGAACGCTTCCGCGCGGTAGCTGGTTTCTTCGGGCAGATACAACCGGCTGTCGGGCAGGTATTTCTCCATTGCCGTGGCGGTGTCCGCTTGTTTTTCTTGGTTGCTTGCGGATTTTTCCGCTTTTTCGGCTCCGGCTGGCTTTGCAGAATCGGCATCCAACGGGTTCCCGGCGGGATTTTCCACACGCGGCGCGAGGAAAACCATCTTCCGCAGGGTTCTGTCGTGCGCAAGCAGGAAATGCAGATAGAACCGTTTGCCAAGTCCGAGCGCGGAAAGCGTTTGCGCAGTGGACGCGGTGCTGGCGCCTTGTTTCTTCAAGGCACGGATCAGTTGCCCGACGGTCACGCGCTGTAAGACTGTATAGAAGAATGCGAGCAAAATGCCGATGAACAATCCCCAAAGCAGATAGAAATACGGGGTGGAGCCGGGCGTGAATGCGGTGTAAAAGGCTTGTTTCATAAAAGAACCTCCGTTTTCTCGTTTTCTTTTACAAAAGGGGGACAAAAACCGCATGGCGGCATTTGTCCCCTTCTGAAAATGTGCCGGAATTCAGCGGATGACGTCGCATCCCATGTAGGGGCGTAACGCCTCCGGCACGGTGATGGAGCCATCTTCATTCTGATAATTCTCCAAAATTGCGGCAACCGTGCGTCCGATTGCAACGCCGGAACCGTTTAAGGTATGTACATATCTTGCCTTGTCTTTCGCGGATTCCTTGAAACGGATCCCCGCGCGACGCGCCTGATAATCCAAGAAGTTGGAGCAGGAGGAGATCTCCACATAACGCCCATAGGACGGCATCCAGACTTCAATATCATAAGTTTTGGCACTGGAGAATCCGAGATCGCCGGTGGAAAGCGCGACTACGCGGTACGGTAACCCCAAACCCTGCAATACGAATTCCGCATCGCGGGTGAGGGACTCTAATTCCTCCCAGGAGTGATCCGGATGCGCGAATTTCACCAATTCCACCTTGTTGAACTGGTGCTGACGGATCAGACCGCGCGTATCGCGCCCTGCGGAACCGGCTTCCGCCCGGAAGCAAGCAGAATAAGCGCAATATTTGATCGGGAGCTGGGTACCGTCCAGAATTTCATTTTTGTGCATATTGGTGACCGGAACTTCGGCAGTCGGAATCAGGAAGTAGTCCGTATTGGCGACTTTGAACGCATCTTCCTCAAATTTCGGCAGTTGTCCGGTGCCCTGCATAGAGTTCCGATTGACCATGTACGGCGGGAAGATCTCGGTGTATCCGCGCTGGGTGTGCGTATTCAGATAGTAGTTGATGATGCTGCGCTCCAGCTTCGCGCCGAGTCCACGATAGAAATGAAACCGTGCGCCGGTGACTTTTGCCGCGGTTTCGGGATCCAGAATGTGCAGTGCCGCACCAAGGTCCCAGTGCGCTTTCGGCTCAAATCCGAATTCCCGCGGCGTTCCATAACGTCTCTGCTCCGCGTTTTCTTTGTCGTCTGCACCGATCGGGCAGGATTCGTCCGGCAGATTCGGGATCATGAGCAGTGTTTTTTCGATTTCTTCGTCCAGCTGTGCGATCCGGTTGGTATCCGCTTTCACGGCGTCGGAAAGCTCTTTCATCTCGGCAAAGATCGGTTCGACATCCTTGCCTTCTTTCTTGTATTGCGGAATTTGCTTGGAAACGGCGTTCTGCTGTGCCTTTTTCTGCTCCGTATCGGCGATCAGGGCGCGCCGTTGCTCGTCGCAGGCGAGGATGCGGTCGATTTCCGCGCTGTAATCCTTTTGCCGCGTCAACAGCCGGGCTTTGACGTATTCTGGTCTTTCTTTGATCATTTTGATGTCTAACATGTGTGTTCCTCTTTTCTTTTTCCGAATGGTCTTGGCTTTGGATCATTGGATGGTTTTGATTCTGTTCATTGTTTCACATGAAACATTTTCGGCACATTGCGCCGGATTTTTTCTGAATTTGCAGGATTTTAAGCGTCTCCAAACGGATTTTTTCCGCATAACAGGTGCATCAAGGCGTCTAAATCCTCATTGTCGGTGAATTCAATCTCCACGCGATGCACTTTTCCCTTGTTCTGCACTTTCACTCTGCGCCCGATTTGCGCGGTGACCGCGCGTTCCAGCTCTTTCAGATAGTCCACTTTCACATTTTTTACGGGTTCTTCCTCCTCCTCCGGAGAAAGCACCGCCTTGTTAAGCGCCTTCACTAAGGCTTCCGTTTCGCGCACACTGAGCGAACGGGAAAGAATCGTCTGTGCGGCACGGCTGATGTCGGAACGGTTGAGCAAGCCGAGCAAAGTCCGCGCGTGCCCTGCTGAAAGTTGTCCTTTGGCGACCAGATCCGCAACATCCTGCGGCAGATCCAAAAGACGGACGGTGTTTGCGAGCGCACTGCGGCTGATACCGAGCCGCTGAGAGATTTCCTCCTGCGTCATGTGATATTCGTCCAAAAGTGCCCGATAGGCTGCGGCTTCTTCCATTGCATTCAGGTCTTTGCGCTGAATATTCTCGATGAGCGCGATTTCTGCGGCTTTTTTATCGTCGATTTCCATGACGATGGCGGGAAGTTCCGTCAAACCTGCCATTTTGCAGGCTCTCCAACGCCGTTCACCGGCGACGATTTTGTAAAAACCATTGCCGCTTTCCCGCACTAAGATCGGCTGTAACAGCCCGTTTGCGGCAATGGAGTCCGCAAGCGCCTGCAAGGCTTCGTTATCAAAGGCTTTCCGCGGCTGATCGGCGTTCGGTTCTACGTCGGAAACGCGCAAAATGGTAATGCCTTCCCGAACTTCTTCCGCGGTGTTGTCCAAAAAAATGGCTTCCAAACCTCGGCCAAGCCCGGTCTTTTTATTGCTTGCCATGAGATTTCCTCCTATATTTTTCAATTCACATGAAAACGGATTAAATTGTAGAAAACTTTGTTAAATCCGCTCTAAAAATTCCTTTGCTAAAGCTTTGTATTGCAAGCTTCCCTTGCAGTACCGGTCGAAATAAATGATCGGCATTCCGTAGCCGGGTGCTTCGGAAAGACGGACGTTACGCACAACGGCGGTGGAAAACAGCTTGTCCCCATAGAAATTTTTCAATTCGTCCATCGCCTGCATTGCCAGATTCAGCCGCCCGTTGTACATCGTCACCAAGATGCCCGTGATGCTGAGCGTGGGATTGTAGTGATGCTTTACCAGTTGAATGGTGTTTTTTAACTGCGACAGCCCCTCCAATGCGTAAAATTCGCACTGCATGGGGATGATGACGCCGTCGGCGGCAACCAAAGCGTTTAAAGTCAAAAGCCCCAAGGACGGCGGGCAATCAATAAAAATATAGTCGTATTTTGCTTTTTCCGCTTCCAATGCGTGCCGGAGCCGCAGTTCCCGCTTGTCCACGTCCACCAGTTCCAATTCTGCGCCGGCAAGCGAGATATTGGACGGCATCACGTCCAGATTTTTGAATTGCGTGGATACGATGGCGGCAGGGGCATTGGCACGTCCAATCAGCACGTCATAAGTGGAAATTTTCACAGATTTCTTGTTGATTCCAAGACCGCTGGAGGCGTTTCCCTGCGCGTCCATGTCGATGAGCAAAACTTTCTTGTCCTGCGCCGCGACCGCGGCGGATAAATTGATTGCGGAAGTTGTCTTTCCAACGCCGCCTTTTTGGTTGGCGAAGGCAATGATCTTACCCAAAAGTGCATCTTCCTTTCCAAAACAGAATTCTTACTTCTATTATAGCAAGGCGAGCCAAAAAAGTCAACACAAAAATGCTGATTTTTTGCGGAAAAACCAAAAAAATCGCAAACTTCTCTCCGATTTGTGCCGTCACGGGAGAAATCGACAGATTTTGCATGCATAATTGCGCCATTCAATAAAAAACGGAATGCGACGCGCAGGAATGTTTCACATGAAACATTTGCGAAGATTTGCACGGCAATTTCAAAATTGTTTCATGTGAAACAAATATCGCGAATAAGCATGCGGCGATATTGCAAATACCGGGCGAAGTGTTTTTTTGCAGAGACATATTTTGCACAGAGCAAGGCTGTTTCACGTGAAACAGCATACAGGGGGGTGTAAAATGTTGGGGTAAATCTGCGCAAAAGGAAACAGAATTGCAGAAGAAACAAATTTGCACGAAGCACAATTGCGCACAGAACGCACACACGATGCAGCGAGAAAACTTCAACCCCATGCAAAATGCGCATGGTGCATAAGACCGTCATGGATCATAAATACTATAAGAATTGCAGAAATTATAAAAAAGTTATAAAGTACCGGAATTTGCGTTTGAGGTTGCTTGGCTGTTTCACGTGAAACACCATTGCTTTCGCACATCCATAAAATGCAAACCACCGGAAGCTGCTACCAAAGGAAATTGCCGCAAAGGTTCGCTTGTTTGACATCGTTTTGCCGCACACTTGCAGATAGCAACGCTTTGAAACGCAAAAGAATGTTTCACATGAAACATTCGGCAAATTTGTTTCATGTGAAACATTCAGAGCATTATTTCCGGTATTTCCCGATAGATTCCGCTTAAACCACGGACTCAGCTGTTTCTGCGGGGGCAGTTTCCTGCAAAAACGGCGCCAGAGCCGCAGTTGCTTCGGCTTCCGCTTTCTTGGGAATGCGAATCTTAAGCTCTACGGCGTCCGGAAGTTCCGTTTTTTCACTCACAATGTCAATTCCCGCCCGTCGCACAGTTCCAATGGCGCGGTCAATCGTATTGTAGAAAATCCGGATGTCTTTGATGATTACCCGCGGTTTTTTGGCGTGTTTGCGCACATTATTTGCCCGATTCAGATATTGTTCCACGAATTCTTCAGCGGCGCTGACGTTCATCCCGCGTGCGATCATCTCTTGCAGGACGGTCAGACGGTCGGATTGCGTGGGAATTCGTAAAAGTGCACGCGCATGGCGTTCTGTGAGGTTGTTTTTCAGAATCAATTCCCGCTCATACTGCGATAATCGCAAAATGCGGAGCTTATTTGCCACATAGGACTGACTGACGGACAGCTTGCGCGCGATTTCTTCCTGCGTCATGGCATAAAGGTCTAATAAAGAAGCAATTGCCTGCGCCTGCTCAAACAAATTCAGATCTTCCCGCTGTAAATTCTCGATAATCGCCAGTTCCGCCGATCTGCGGCTGTCCACAGCAAGCAAAATGCACGGAACCTCCGGCATGCCAAGCAATTTTGCGGCGCGCAGGCGCCGTTCGCCTGCGACAAGCTCAAATAAGGTGCCGTCTAACGCTGCCTGCGGCATCAAACGCACGGTAAGGGGCTGTAAAACGCCGTGCTGCCGGATGCTTTCCGCGAGTTGTAAAAGGGATTCGTCGGTGAATTCCCGCCGCGGCTGGGACGGATTTGGACGAATGCGGTACGTCTCAATCATATGTACCCGGGCTGATTCTTCATTTGCGTGATTGGTTTGATCGGAAAAATCCATAAAAACCATCCTTTCTGCTGTTGATCTGCACTTTTTTACGACCATTTCCCGCGTAATTTTGAAATTTGGGAAATCATCTGTTGTTAGAATAGCAGAAAAAGGGGTGGATTGCGCGAGAATCCCGCCGACGAAAAAAGAAAAACCCTGCCGTCGTAAGCGGCAGGGTTTTTCAAAAAGAAGCGGAGAAAAGGCAAATTACAGTGGCTTTTTTTGAATTTTCGCGAAATCACGGGGGTATTCCGAGGGAGTATGTGCGGTTTTTTGCAGGAAAATGACGACTCTTTTTTGCGCTTCGGGAAGCCCAAACAGGAAAATTTCTTCGATTTTTTTCGTTTTTGCGCCGAGTATGGAGATGGCATGCGACGCTTCGGCATGTTCTGTCAGTCCTTCCGCGCCTTTCATGGCGAGCATTTCGCCGCCTACGCGCAAAAACGGCAGGCAAAGCTCACATAATACAGGAAGCCGGGCGACGGCGCGTGCACAAACCACATCAAACTGTTCCCGATAACGCCCATTCCCTTCGATTTTTGCAGTTTCTTGGGGATTGCAAACGGAAGAAACGACATTTTCCACAACTTTTCCACTTTCTGTGGAAAACTGCTTGCCCTGTTTCTTTTTGCTTCCGGATTTTTCTGCGCCTTTTCCGCCTTTTCCTTGGGAATGCCCGTTTTTGACTGCCGCAAACGTTTCCGCACGTCCGCATAACGTCGAAAAATGGGGAATCTCCAGTTTTTTTGCCGCTTGCGCGACAAAATCCAGCTTTTTTGCGGTCGAATCCAGCGCGGTGATCGACAGATCGGGACGCACAATCCCGATCGGTAAGCAGGGGAATCCGCCGCCGCACCCGACATCCAAGAGTTTTGCACCTTCTGGGATCCGTGCGGCAAGCAAAAGGCTGTCCGCATAGTGCTTTACGGCAATCTCCTGCGGTTCGGTGATCGCGGTGAGGTTGGTTTTGGCGTTAAAAGCCAACAATTCTTCCGTCAAAAGCGTGAATTTTGCAAGAATTTCCGGCGTGGCATAGCTTTCCAGACCGTTTTGACACAAGATTTCCCTGAGCAGAGATGAAAAAGCAGGCATAGGCTCCTCCGAATGGTAAAATATGCTGTAAATGGATTGCAAAAATGGAAATGAATTTGGGGATTCAGTCCGCAAATTCCGCAAGCGAATGGTGAAAACAACCTTTTAGTACAGAATCCACCAAAGAAACGGGCAAGCCGACTACGTTATCCATCGCGCCGGCAACTTGGGAAACAAACGCGCCCGCCGCGCCCTGAATTCCATACGCCCCTGCCTTGTCAAGCGGATCGCCGGTGGCGACATAAGCCGCAATTTCCGCGTCGGATAGCGTTCGGAAGGTGACCTCGGTCACCGCAAACGCAGTGTGCAGGGGAAAATGCACCAGATTTTCCGCGTTTTGCGGCAAAAACGCGCCCATTTGCGGCGTCTTTTCTGCGGGTGCCGGGGAATCATCCGCCGCGCCCAGCGCGATACCGGTCAACACCCGATGGGTTTTGCCGGATAAATGGCGCAACATTTCCGCCGCGTGCGCCGGGGAAACGGGTTTTCCCAAGATCTCATTGCCGAGCGCGACCACGGTATCGGCGGCGAGCACAACGGCATTTTGCGCCTGCGGAAGCGACAGAACGGCACGCGCTTTTTGCGCGGCAATCGCGCAGACCGCTTCCTCCGGCGTTGCGTGCGCGGGCAAAATTTCTTCGGCGCCGGAGGTTACCACGGTGAAATGCACGCCCGCCTGTGTGAGCAATTCCCGCCGGCGGGGACTGCCGGAAGCCAGAATCAGCCGCAGTGCCATCTTACGCCTTTCCGGTGGAGCCGAATCCACCTGCGCCCCGTTCGGTTTCGCCCAGCGCGGCAACTTCGGTGATCTTGGCAATGGCGACCGGCAGGATCATGAGCTGGGCAATGCGGTCGCCGGACTGTACGGTGTAATCCGCGCCGCTTTGATTGAGAAGCGCTACGCCGATTTCTCCGCGGTAGTCGGAATCAATGACGCCGATACCGTTTGCAAGCGCGATGCCGCTTTTGAATGCAAGCCCGCTGCGCGCGCAAAGAATGGCGACGTATTCCGCATTGGGAAGTTCAATGGCAAGCCCGGTCGGGATCAGTTTGCGCTCTCCCGCGCCAAGCGTAACAGGCGCGTCGAGACAGGCGCGCAAATCCATGGCGGCGGAGCCTTCGGTCTGATATGCCGGCAGAACGGCGTTGGGGTTTAATCTGCGGATTTTGAGTTCGGTTTTCATCGGATGCATCCTTTCTGCGAAATAATTCGAATATTATATAAAACAAAACAATTTACAAAAACAAGTATGAAAAAATGAGAATCGCTTTCTTTTTTTATTTTGAAAATCAAAACGAATAACAAGCGACTTTTTTGCGGGGGAGCCTTTTCGAACGGCGTGCACTTGCCCATTTTTGCTCGTAAAGTTTTGGGGGCGTGGGGACTTTTCACAAAAGTCCCCACGAAAATCCGCGCCTTTCCTTTCCGAATGGCTTCCCCTTTGCAAATAAAATTTGATTTTTTTGAAATCAAAACAAGATTCTTGTAAAAACGCATAGAAATATAGCTTGTGTTAAAAAACGTTTCAAAAATCAAAACAAATAGAACGGCTGTTGCACAAAAATTTCCGATCCTGCGATTCTGTAAGGAGACACTTGCACAGAAGTTGATTGTATTTTTTAGAAATCAAAACGAAAATAAAATCAAAACGAGATATAACGGGTTTATTCCAAAATCAAATTTTTAAAATCAAATCCAAAAATCACCGGATTTTTTTGCTACGGTGTCCCCACATACCGCCGAAACCGTGTTCCTGCCGGCAACGGCGCGCCGGCGAGAATGGCGCCGGCTTGCGCCGCGCTTTCTATCGTGAATAAGTAATGATGAAGAAACACCCCCGCCGCAGAAAGTTCTGCCGCACGGTCACGCATATCGGTCGGCACACTGTTGTACAGAATACTGCGCGTTCCTGCATTCCGCACAGGGAACGCGGCGCCGGTGCGATCGTGTAAGACGGAAGCCGCAAGCGGCTTCTCCAAAAGCATGAGCGGCAGTCTGCCGTAGACGATCGCGCCTTTTTGCTCCGGCAGATCCCGAATTTGCGGCAATGCAAGCTCCGGCGAAACCAGATAATCCGCAAGGAACGGTAGCAATGCCTGCGCGCTGTGCGCATTGGCAACATTGAATCGGAAATCCCCGTGCATACACAGCCCGACGCTTTGACAAAGCGCAAGATGTCCGACGTTGCCGACCAAGCCATGCGTTGCGCCGAGCGCCTTTGCCTGCAACAGCGCCTGTTCGACGGCGGCAAGCTGATCGTCATAAAGAACCGGCGGCAGGACCACACCGGTGATCCCGCGTAGAACCGCTTCTTCGGAAAACGCCGCAAGCGGCAGAAAGCCGAGATCCCATGTTTTCTGCGCCGGAACCTGCGCGAGCGTGGCAAACTGCGCCCGCACCGAGATGGGCTTTGGCGCGTTCGTTTCCCGCGGCAGGGGGATCTTCGGAACTGCGACCGCATTGCGTTCGCACGAAAGCGGCGCGCGGGACGGCGCGCATTGTTCTCTGTGCCGCGCGGTTTTTGCGCTTGCCTGTTTGTCCGCCTCGGAACGCACGCCGCACATGGTTTCGTCCATGCGGGAGGTGTAATACCCGTCTGTGAAGCCGCCCCGGCTGAAAATTGCCGCCAACGCCCGAATGTCGTCCTCCGACGCGTTTTTTCCCGCGTCCAAAAGCCGCCGGTAGATGGAGGTGACGCCGTAAACATAATCCGGACTTTTCATTCTGCCCTCGATTTTGAGCGACGCGACGCCGGAGGCGACCACTTCCGACAGCCGCCCTGCCAGGCAAAGATCTTTCAGACTCAAAGGATAGGTGCCGTTGTAAACCATCCGGCAGGGCTGTGCGCAAGCGCCGCGGTTGCCGCTTCTGCCGCCGATCATACTGCTGGCAAGACACTGCCCCGAATGGGACGCGCATAGCGCACCGTGGACGAACTGCTCGATTTCAATCGGAGATTCCTTGCACAGACGGGCGACATTTTCGCGGGACAGCTCTCTTGCGCAGACCATGCGGGAAAGCCCCAAGGAAGCGCAGAACTTTGCCGCCTGCGCGTTGTGACCGGAAAGCTGGGTGGAAGCGTGTAACGGAAAATCCGGCAGATAGCGGCGCAACAGCGAGATCAGCCCAAGATCGCACACAATCAGCGCGTCCACGCCGCATTCGTACAAAAACGCGGCGTAGCGCAGTGCGTCCGAAAGCTCCCGGTCGTAGACCAGCGTGTTTAAGGTGACGTACAGCCGGCATCCGCGCCGGTGACAGGCGTCCACCGCCTGCCGCATCGCCGCGTCGTCAAAATTCCGCGCGTTCATGCGCGCGTTGAACAACTGCCCGCCGAGATATACCGCATCCGCGCCGCCGTCCAAAGCGGCGGCAAGCGCTTCCGGCGAACCAGCGGGTGCAAGCAGTTCCGGCAGGTGCACGGTGGAAAAAGTGCCGGGGATACAGAGCGCCGAAACGGCTTGTCCGGACAGATCCTGCACGGAAAATCGGTTTTGTTTTTCGGAAGGGGCGTTTATATGGACGTTTGCTTTTTGAAATTTTGGAACGCTGTGACTTTTATATTTTTGCTGATTTTCAGAAATCTTTTGTTTTGATTTTTGAAAAGAGCCGCTTTTTACGGTTTTGCTTTTTGAAAAGCCGTGTGTGCGCGGTGCAACCGCGCCAGTGGGGGGATTTGCGGGGCGTTTTTCTTGTTTTGGCATACTCAGTTTGCCGGATAGGAACCGTAAAGCGTGCCGCTTTCTTTTTCGGCGTCCGCGTTCTGCGCTTCCTCTGCGACTGCGCCGGTCGCAAGATCAAAGGCAAGCTGTTCGCCTGCCGGCGCTTCTTCTTGCGGCGCAAATTCTTTCACCGCAAGCTCCGCCTTCAACTGCTCCACCTGTGCCTTGAGCAGAGCGATCTCTTTCAGCTGGGATTCCATCTGCGCCTGCTGATGTTTGAATTCCCCGCAGGCTTTGGCTTTGCTGTCCAGTGAGTCCATTGCGACCAGCAGCGCCGCTTCCAGCATCGTGGCGTTGCGGCTGTGGGAAACGACGTTGCGCACATCTTCGTCGATCTTCTGCGCCAGATTCAGGATATATTCCTCACTGTCGTCGGAAAGAATGCCGAGCGCATAGCCCGCGATGTTCACCGTGTAATGTTGTTTCATGGCTTTTTGACTCCTTTTTTGAAAAATCCGGGGGAAAAGGGTTGCTTTTTTCACAGATTCCCCCTATAATAAAGATATTATAATACAAAACTTCCGTTTTGGGAATAGGTTTTATAAAAATTTTCGGAAAAGTCGAAAGGATGGAGACGATGAAGGAGATCATTCTCTGCAAGTATGGCGAACTGGTGTTGAAAGGGCTGAACAAAGGAACCTTTGTGCGGCTGATTCAGAAAGAGATGACGGCGCGTATGAAAGCCGTCGGCGCGTTTACGGTCGAGAGTGCGCAAAGCACCATGTACATCACGCCGTGCGACGAAATGCAGGATATGGACGCGGCATACGAGGAAGCGAAGAAAGTATTCGGGATTGTGAACCTGTGCCGGGCGGCAGTCGTGGAAAAGGATATTTCTGCTATTTGTGGAGCCGCAAAGACCTATCTGCTTCCAAAAATGCGCGGCGCGAAAACGTTCAAGGCAGAAGCGAAGCGCGCGGACAAAACGTTCCCGTATGATTCTCCCGCCATTTGCCGGGAGGTGGGTGCGGCGCTGTTGGAGAGCGACGCGTCGCTGCGCGTAGATGTGCACCATCCGGACATCACCGTGCGCGTGGAAGTGCGCGAGCAATACGCGTATCTGCATGCGGGACAGGAGAAAGGCGCGGGCGGTATGCCGTGCGGCAGTGCCGGAAAAGCGTTGCTGCTTCTGTCCGGCGGCATCGACAGTCCGGTCGCCGGCTATCTGATCGCCAAGCGCGGCGCGGCGATCGAAGCCTTGCATTTTGACAGCATTCCGTACACCAGTGAACGTGCAAAGGAAAAGGTGCTGGAACTGGCAAAATTAGTCACCGCCTACACCGGACACATGAAAGTCCGCGTGATCTCTCTCACCCACATTCAGGAGATGCTGCGCGACCACTGCAACGAAGATTATTTCACGCTGCTCCTGCGCCGCTTCATGATGCGGCTTGCCGTGCGCACCGCCGCGCATTACGGGTGCGACGCGCTGGTGACCGGCGAGAGCCTCGGACAGGTTGCATCGCAGACGATGCAGGCGTTGTGCGTGACGGACGCAGTTGCCGACCGTCCGGTGTTCCGTCCGTGTATCGGAATGGATAAGGAGGAGATCATCTCCATCGCCCGCCGCATCGGGACGTTTGAGACTTCCATTGAACCGTATGAGGATTGCTGTACCGTCTTTACGCCGAAGCATCCGAAAACAAGACCGGAGTTGGAAAAGGTGCTTGCCGAGGAAGCCAAGCTCGACCTCTCCGCTTTGGAGGAGGAGGCGTTCCAAACCCTCCAGACTTACGAATTCCGCGCCTATTAAGCGGAACGGGGGTGCGCGGATTCCTGCCGGCTCTTTTTCAAGTCTTACAAAAAATGTTATATGCCCTTCTCTACAAAGAGAGCCCCTACGCCAAGTTTGCGCGGGGATGAAAGGGGAAGCCTTTTGCAAAAGGTTCCCCTTTCTAAAGGGATACAAGAAAAGGGATACCATTTGGGTTTTCGCCGTGCTGTTCCTCTTTGTTCGCGCTTTTTCCCGCTTTATTCAAACTGTATAAAAAAGCCGCGGTTTTTTGTATAAAACGAAGAATTTGGAAAATCCATCTTGACAAACCGCGGAGAATCGTGTATACTGAAAGTGTCAAAAGGGAGTAGTACACGGCAAAACGCTGTGTGCGCGTAATCGTCAGGACGGCAAGTTTGCCCGGTACGCGCAAAGACCTTGTGTTTTTTACAAGACTTTGACCGGATCGGTCAAGGTCTTTTTTTGTACCCACCGATACGTAACGATTGTGTGGGATCCCATTCCTATAAAAAATCTATTTCAAACAAAGGAGTTATGCAAATGCCAAACATTCTCTATTTTATCCTTGGCGCGGTTGCGCTTGTCCTGATTCTGCTTGCAATCACCGGCTATCTCAAAGCGCCGCCGGACACTGCCTACATCATTTCCGGTCTTGGCAGAAAACGAATCCTGATCGGAAAAGCCGGTTGGCGGGTGCCGTTCTTTGAACGTGTGGACCGTCTGTCCCTGCGCGTGATGCAGGTCGATGTCAAAACCAGTGAAGCCGTTCCGACCAACGAATTTATCAACGTCAGCGTGGACGGCGTTGCCAATATCAAAATTTCCTCTGATCCCGACTATCTGAAAAGAGCCGCCGAGTCCTTGCTCGGCATGAACCGGAATGAGTTAATCAGCCTGGTAACGCAGGTCTTAGAGGGCAACATGCGTGAAATCGTCGGTTCCGTCGGCTTGAAGGAAATGGTGCAGGATCGGCAGGGCGTTGCCAAGAAGATCACCGAAAACGTCGTTCCCGATATGCAGAAGCTGGGTATCGAAGTCGTAAACTTCAATATTCAGAACTTCAAAGACGCCGCCGGAACCATTGAAAACATGGGGATCGACAACGTGGAGCAGATCCGCAAGAACGCGCAGATTGCCAAAGCCAATGCGCAGCGCGATATTGCCATCGCGACTTCCAACGCGCAGCAGGAAGCCAACGCCGTGAAGGTCGAAGCGGAAAAGCTGATTGCCGAGCAGAACGCCGCCCTTGCCGTACAGCAGGCGGATATGAAGGTCAAATCCGATACCAAGCGCGCCGAGGCGGACGCCGCTTATTCCATCCAGCAGGAAACCCAGAGAAAGGTGATTGAAGTCACCAAAACCGAGGCGGACATTGCAAGGAGAGAAAAAGAGGCGGAGCTTGCCGAAAAAGACATCGCGATCAAGGAAAGAGAGCTGGACGCGAACATTCGGAAGCAGGCAGACGCGATGAAGTATCAGGCGGAAAAGCAGGCGGAAGCCGATCTGATCCGCCGTCAGCGCGAAGCGGAAGCGAAGAAATATGAAGCGATGCAGTCCGCAGAAGCGAAAAAAGCCGAAGCGGAGGCGCTCCGGTTCGCGATGGAACAGGAAGCTGCCGGTATCCGCGCCAAAGGCTTGGCGGAGGCGGAAGCCATTGCAAAGAAAGCGGAAGCGCAGAAGAAAATGGGCGAAGCGTCCGTTTTGGAAATGTATCTTCAGGCGTTGCCGGAAGTGGTCAAGAACGCCGCAGAACCTTTGAGCAAGACCGACAAGATCGTGATGTACGGCGATGGCAATTCCACCAAAGTCGTGCGGGATGTGATGAGCTCTGCCAACCAGATCATGGAGGGGATGAAGGAGTCTACGGGCATCGACCTTGCCGCCATTCTCGCAGGCTATGCCGGCGGGAAGCTTGCGAAAGGCGCAGACGCGCCCGCCGCGCCGGACGAAGGCACGGTTTAAGGAATCAGAGGGCGCGTTCTGCGGAGAAGCAAGAAGTCCCTTCCCGAAAAAATAAAAAGCGACACACACTTTCCTGATTTCGGACGGTGTGTGTCTTTTTGTTGCAAAAGTTTTTGTTGGGGGATTCTCTGAGGGAACTTTTTGAAAAAAGTTCCCTCAGACTCCCTCCAAAACTTTACGGGCAAAAGGGATATTTTCGTTTTTCTTTTTTCAAAGTTTTCGCGGGGGATGCAAGGGGGCGCCTTTTGCAAAAGGCGCCCGCCTTGCAAGGCATAAGATGTTCTCTTTCTTCTTGTCTGTCCGCTTTTCCTTATATCCTTTTCCCCTTCCGCCGTACTTTCGTACTTTCCATGCCTGTTCCCTCACGCCGTACCTTTTTGCACGATGACGAGGCGATCGTTGCCGGCGTAGTCCGGAAAGATCTTGCAGGCAGGCGCGAGCGCACGCAGGGCGTCGCCTTGGTCATAGCCGATCTCCATGGCAAGAAATCCGCCGTCTTTGACGGTGGGCAGGTGATCGTGCAGCAGTGCGCGGTAGAATTTCAGTCCGTCCGCGCCGCCGTCGAGGGCGAGCCGCGGCTCAAAGCACCGCACGGAATCCGCTAAGGTATCGACCACGGCGGACGCAATATAAGGCGGGTTGGATACGATCGCGTCATAAAGGGGCGCGCCGGACGCCGGCGGCTGTAAAATATCCGCGATTTCCAACCGGATCCGCGCCGAAACGCCGTTTCGTTCGGCGTTTTCTTTGGCAACGGCAAGCGCGTCCGGCGAAAGATCCACCGCATACGCGGTCACGTCCGGACGATGGTGTAAAACAGTAATCGCAATACAGCCGCTCCCGGTGCAAAGATCCGCAAAATACGCGCCGCGCGGCAGATGCCGGATCAGATAGTCGCATAAATGTTCGGTGTCCGGTCGCGGGATCAGACAAGCCGACGTGACGCGGAAGGTCAGATCGTAAAAATCCCATTCGCCCAAGATATACGCAAGCGGCTCCCCCGAAAGGAGCCGCTTGTGCGCCGCTTCATAGGCGGAATCTGCGGGAAAGGCTTCCCGTAAAAAACGTTCGTCGCGGCTCAGCATGCCGGCGGCTCCTGCGTCGTCGCGTCCACCGGCTTTTCGGGGGCCGCTTCTGCGGTCGTCCCATCTGCCGGTTTTGCCGCGCCGCTTTGCGCATCGCCGCACGCGGCTTCTGCCGGCGGTTCGGCGCCCGTTGCGGTTTCCTTGCCCGAATCTGCGGGATCGATGGATTTTACGGCTTCTGCGGGAGCTGCGGTGTCCGTAGACTCTATGCGTTCCTTGCCGGCGCGTTCTGCCTCTTTTGCCTCATTCTCCGCTTCCTCTGCTTCAAACGCCGCGACATCCTCCGGAAATTCCTCCCGAAGCGCACACTTTAAGGAGCGAATGGCGCACTCGATCTGCGCTTCGTCCGGTTCCCGTGTGGTAATGCGTTGCATCCACAGCCCCGGCGCGGACAGCGCGTAAGTGAAGCGGTTCGGATGCTTGCCCGCCAGCATGATGAATTCATACCCGATCCCGATGGTGGGGAGCAACATTCCGATCTGGCACAACAGTCGCAGTCCGAAGTTTCCGCGCAGATTGTGCATAAACGGTAGACAGGATAAGAGAACCCCCACGATCATCAGCACAAACAGAAAGCTCGTGCCGCACCGCGGATGAAACCGCGTGTATTTTTTGACATTTGCCGGCGTCAGTTCTTCCCCCGCCTCATAGCAGAAGATCGATTTGTGCTCCGCGCCGTGGTACTCGAAGGTACGGCGAATATCTTTCATGCAGGAGACGGCGATCAGATAGATCAAAAAGATCGCGATCTTGATGATTCCCTCCAGTACCTCGTAAAAATAGCCGATTCCGTGCTGAAACAATCGCTCGGACAGCCGCTGTACCCCATCCGCCGCAAGCATCGGCAAAAAGCGGAACAGCACCACCACAAGCACCAGCCCCAAAAGTACCGATAAGATCATGGTGACAGTCATCACCGGCTTGCTCAGCGACTCTTTTTCGCCGTCCTCATTTGTCACGGTCGCATACGCTTCCGCGGAGATTGACAGCGTTTTATAGCTGAGGATCAGCATTTCAAAAAAGTTAATAATCCCGCGTAAAATCGGGATGTTCAGCCATTTATGCCGGCTCCGGAGCGACACATACGGCTTGGTTACCGTTTTGATCGTCCCGTCGTCGCGTCGTACCGATACGCTGTACCGGTTCTTGCTTTTCATCATGACGCCTTCCAGAACCGCCTGCCCGCCGACCGTTCCGAGACGCGCGTTTTTCTCCATCGGACATAGTTTCTTTTCTTTCATTGGCTTCCCCTCCGTCCTTATCCTTTATTGTAGCACATTTTGCGGAAAAGAACAAGTCATTTTTGTAAATATGCGGTTCGGAAGGGAGGATAAAAGGAAGGCGTTCCCGGAGTACGGCGAAAAGGGAAAAAGATCAGGGGGAGCGGACGGACAAGGGGAATGCAAAAATGGGATGCCTTTGCAAGGGGGCGTCTTTTGCAAAAGGCGCCCCCTTGCATCCCCCGCGAAAACTTTGGACAGGAAAAAAGGCACACACTGCCTGCAATACAGGAAGGTGTGTGCTTTTTATAAAATTTATAAAACTGTACATCGTGCTTCGGAAATACGTTTGGTACTGTCAGAAACGGACATTGTTGTTATAAAGATAGGGCAACCGATCGGCAAGCAGATGGGAGAGGTCGGAGAGCGCAAGGCATCGCGGCGCGGTGAAGCCGTCCGGATGGTTGCGGAATTCTAAAAGCGAGACGCCGGAATGCCCTATATCAAAGCTTGCCCAAAAGATATGCGGCGGCACATGAAGCAGATGGGAAAGCCATGTCAGCGAAAAGCCTGCGTGACAAAAGACGGCGATGCGCTCCTCGTTCGGTTGGATAATGCGGTAGAGCGCGCCTTCCCGCACATAGCCGTGCCGTGCAAGAAATGCGTCGGAATTGGCGATCAGCTTTTCATAGGCTTCTTTCCCTTGGATGGTGGAAAAACACGGCGCGTCAAACCAATCGGTGAAGCCGCGTCCGATATTTTCCGGACTGCGCAGTTCGCTTTGCGGCATATTAATGGAAAAAATTTTTTTGCCGTCCGGCAAAGTGACGGCAAAATCTCCCCAGACTTCCTGCGTCCAGTCCTCTACCTGCGGCGTGATTTTCAAAAGATCGCAGGTGGGTTGCGCGGTTTCTTTGGCGCGCCCCAAGGGGGAGGTATAGATCTTGTCCAGCCCGTTTACCGCGAAGCGGTGGGCAAGCGCCTGCGCCTGCGCTTTGCCGCGCGGCGTAAGCGTGTCGGGATTGTAGATGGGATCGCCGTGACGTACGATGTACAGTAGCATGAGATTCTCCTTGTGACGAAAAATAGACGTCCTTTTGCAAAAGAAAGGACCGCCGCCAGAGGCGGCAGCCTTGCGGATTCCGTTCGGGATCAAACCCAACCGGAAGTCCAGTTTTTGTCCGGATCATCCGGATCGGTTTTCTTTTCGGTGGTGGTGGAACCCGGAACCTCCGGATCCTCTTTCTTCTCGGTCGTTGTGCCGGGCGTGACCGGATCGTCCTTTTGTTCCGTGGTTGTACCGGGGGTGACGGTTGTGCGCGGCGTGGTGGAGCCGGGGGCGGGATCTTCTCCGCACGCGACGAGAAAACATCCCGCGCTGAGGACGCATAAGAGCAGAATGCAAAGCAAACGCTTTTTCATGGAAATTCCTCCAATCAGAATTGTTATTTTGCACAAAATATTGTATGGATAAAGATAGTTTATCACAAATGTGCTGATTTGTCAAGCACTTTCGCACACAAATTCCGCACCGGACGTTTCGTTTTCGCATATGCTGGAACAGAGGGCGGGCAAAGACTTTTGCAAAAGAAAAATATTCCATGTTTAAGATGCCCGCTTTCATGGTAAGAATAGGAATGCAAGTAAAAAAAGATGGAGCGTGAATCTTGTGACAGTCAGACGTGGAGATATTTATTATGCGGATCTCAGTCCCGTAGTCGGCTCGGAACAGGGGGGACTTCGCCCTGTCCTCATTATTCAGAATGACGTCGGAAACCGGTACAGCCCAACGGTCATTGCCGCCGCCATTACCAGTCGTCTTGGAAAAAATAAACTTCCTACACACATCGACGTTTGCCAAAAGGAATACGGCGAACGCTTCGGGCTCGCCCGCGATTCCGTCATTTTGCTGGAACAGGTCCGGACATTGGATAAGCAACGCCTGAAAGAAAAAATGGGGCATTTGGACGAAACGGTTATGCGGCAGGTGAACGAGGCGCTCTCCGTCTCATTTGGACTCGGCGTTCCCACCGCGCGCCCCGGCGCTGTCGAAGCCTGAGAGGACGGGGGTTCTGAGGGAACTTTTTGAAAGGAACGGCTTTTCTGAGGGAACTTTTTGAAAAAAGTTCCCTCAAACTCCCTCCAAAACTTTCAAAATAGAGGGAATGCCGCTGTGCGGGCGGCGCGTGTCGTTTTTTTGTCCGAAAGTTTTCGCGGGGATGGGAAGGGGAGCCTTTTGCAAAAGGCTCCCCTTCCAAAATTACAAAACAAAGACGATCCCCTTAATGCACCTTTTGGATGCGCTCGTATTCCTTGCAGAGTGTGCGCAAGGGGCAGCCGGCGCATTTGGGGGAACGCGCGGTGCAGACGTCTCTGCCGAAAAGGACGATCCGGTGGCAGAAGTCGGCGCGTTTTGGCTCCGGAATTACCTGATTTAACGCAAGTTCGGTGCGATAGGGATCCGTTTCCCCGGTTTTGGTGAGTCCGAGCCGCGCGGCAATGCGGATACAATGCGTATCGGAGACGATGGCAGGCTTCCCGAATACGTCGCCGCGCATCAGATTGGCGATTTTTCTGCCGACGCCGGGGAGCGCAAGCAGATCTTCCATTTCCTCCGGTACCGCGCCGCCGAAGCGGTCCAGCAGCATTTGCGACATGGCTTTGATACTGGCGGCTTTGGTTTTGTAAAGCCCGCAGGAGCGGATGAGGGATTCCAATTCCGCCATCGGCGCTTCCGCCATTGCCTGCGCGTTTGGAAAACGTGCAAACAGCGCGGGGGAGACGAGATTTACCCGTGCGTCCGTACACTGCGCGGAAAGCCGCGCCATGACAAGCAGACGAAACGGATCGCCGCCATAGGCAAGCGCACACACCGCGTCGGGATAACGCTGTTCCAGAATGGCGTTGATCTCCGCTGCCCGCGCACGTTTGGCGGTTAAGGATTCTTTGGGCATGAGTGGCTCCTTTCTGCTTGCGGCTTTTCGCCGGAAAATCGGAAAACGGGCATCGTTTGCGGATGCCCGTTTGGTTGCGAATTTATTTTGCGTACTCGATGGCACGGCTCTCGCGGATGAGATTGACTTTGATCTGTCCCGGATATTCCAGATTTTCTTCGATCTTTTTGACAATATCCCTTGCAAGCAATTTCATTTCCTGGTCGTTGACATCTTCCGGCTTCACCATGATCCGGATCTCGCGCCCCGCCTGGATCGCGAAAGATTTTTCTACGCCGCGGAAGCTGTTTGCGATTTCTTCCAGCTTCTCCAGCCGCTTGATGTAATTTTCCAGATTCTCACGCCGTGCGCCCGGACGAGCCGCGGAAATCGCGTCTGCCGCCTGCACGATCATGGCGATGAGCGTGCGCGGCTCCACATCGTTGTGGTGCGCTTCGATCGCGTGAATGATGTCCTTGTTTTCCTTGTACTTCTTGGCGATGTCTACGCCGATCTGCACATGGGAGCCTTCCACTTCCTGCGTCAGCGCTTTGCCGATGTCGTGCAGGAGTCCCGCGCGTTTTGCAAGCGTGACGTCTACGCCAAGCTCTGCGGCGATCATGCCGCTGATGTGCGCGACTTCAATGGAATGTTGTAATACGTTCTGCCCGTAACTGGTGCGATACCGCAATCTGCCGAGCAGCTTGACCAATTCGTTGTTCATGCCGTGGATGCCCACGTCGAAGGTCGCGCGTTCGCCCGCCTGTTTGATCGCCGCCTCCACGTCTCTGCGCGCGCGCTCCACCATTTCCTCAATGCGCGTCGGATGAATCCGCCCGTCTGCAATGAGTTTTTCCAGGGTGAGCCGTGCAATTTCTCTGCGTACCGGATCGAATCCGGAAAGGGTGATGGCTTCCGGCGTGTCGTCGATGATGAGATCGACGCCGGTCAGCGTTTCAATGGTGCGGATATTGCGCCCTTCGCGTCCGATGATCCGCCCCTTCATGTCGTCATTGGGGATCTGGACAACGGAAACCGTCGCTTCTGCGACATAATCCGACGCACACCGCTGGATGGCAAGCGCGATGACATTGCGCGCTCTTGCGTCCGCTTCGTCTTTCAGCTGTGCGTCGATCTCAATGAGCTTGGCGGCGGCGTCGTGCCGTGCGTCATTCTCAATGCGGGCGACCAGTTCGCTTTTTGCTTCTTCAATGGTTAATCCGGAGATCTGCTCCAGCCGCGCCAGATGCTGTTCGCGGATCTGCTCGATTTCCTCGCGGATCGCCGTGTTTTCTTTCAGCTTTTGGTCTAACTGGGCTTCTTTGCGTTCCAGATTTTCGATCTTACGATCAACCGTTTCTTCTTTCTGGATGGCACGGCGTTCCAGATGAGAAACCTCCGTGCGACGTTCTTTCAGTTCCTGTTCGGCGGCGTTTCGTTCCTTCAGTATCTGCTCTTTTGCCTCAATGAGCGCTTCTTTTTTCTTATTCTCGGCAAATGCTTTGCTGTCTTCAATGATCTTCTGTGCCTGCTGTTCCGCGGAGCCGATTTCCCGTTCCGCGACCTTTTTCCGGTAAGCAATGCCTAAAAGCGCACCGATGACAATGGATACGAAGAAGGTAACGATGCCGGTGATAAGTGCAGGTAGCATAAATTACCCTCCGATTTGTTCGATTTTGACAGACTGTCAGGCGAAAGCAGGGCTCCGCAGTCTGCACGGATGCCTGCTCATCTCGTATAACAGAATTCCCACAGGCGGTGTGGGGACGCTTGTTACAAATAGATACTTTTATTGTATACCAATTTCGGTTGGATGTCAAGGGCTAATCCCCGTATTTTTTCAACTTTTTGCGTTTTTGTCCCCTTTTTTCCTCTTTTTTCGGGATGTTTCCCCCACTTTGCCCTGATTTTTGGGGTGTGAGGGTGCGGCTGATCGGGAAAGGAGTGCGAAAAGGAACCAGCCGCGCGGGACGCCCGCTTTTCCCTTCTGCAAAGTTTGCGCGGGATGGGAAGGGGAGCCTTTTTCAAAAGGCTCCCCTTGCAAAAATATGATTTTTCTGTTTCTTTTTTTCGTCGTCCCTCTCGCGCCCTTTACTTCGTTTCTTTCTCGTCCTGCAAAACGCGGCGGTGCCAGAAAAGAGCGGTGACAAGGGAGAGCAGGACGCCTGCGGCGGCAATGGCGATCCACATGCCGATGGTCGCGTTCCAGCCGAAGCGGTCTTTCACGCTTGCGATTCCGTAGGTCGAAAGCGCCGCACCGATGTAAACGGCGGAATTGACAATGCCGGAGATGGTGCAGACGTGCCCGAACCGCTTCATCCGTTGCGGCACATAGGCGGTGAGCGCAAGGTTGACGCCGTGCATGAGCGCGGCGATCAAAGAGATGCTGAGGGTGGAAAGAAGCATGTTTTTCCCGTTGGAAAAGTACAGAATTGCGCCGAACCCCGTCCCAAAGAGAAAAATGCTTGCGCAGAAGATCAGTTCATTCCGGAAGAACCGCCGGTAGACGATGGTTGCCAGAATGATGCAGATGCAACTGAACAGAGCCAGCAATACGGAGATCAGGATGGATTTTTCCGGCGAGATATGGAAGCTCTCTTTGACAAACGTCGGCATCCAGGTTTCCACGCCGTCGCGGAGCATGCCGCACAGAATCACGTCCAGTAAGATCAAACCGAAGGGCAGAAGGACAAATCCGGGTAGTTTCGGCTCCTTTGCCACCGGCTTTTCGGGCATTTCAGGCGCAGCTTCGGCAAGCTCTGCCGGCTCGGCAAGTTCCGCCGCTTTTTGGGCAAGACCTTTCGTGTTTTCCCCGATGAAATCCTTGCGGAAACTGTAAAAGAACCACGGAACCGCGCAAAGCAGAACAATCGCCGCGCCGATGTAGAACACGGTCTGCCACTTTGCCACCGTCAGGACTGCCGGAATGTATAAATAGCCCGCCACAGTTGCCAGCGACGCGCTGGCGCTGACGATCATGGACGCGGTGCTGTACCGCGCGCCGGAATAGGTGTAGATCAGGATCTTCGCGATGGGCGGCCAGAGCATTGCCTGCGCAAATCCGTTGATCCCCCAAATCACGCACATGGCGGGCACGTTGGTACAGACCGGCAACAACAGATTGCATCCCGCCGACAGCAGCATGCCGCCGGTAATCAGAAATTGCGGGCGGATGTGATCGCCGATGACGCCGTTCACCGTCTGCCCGATGCCGTAGGTGATGAACAGACAAACCGGAACGAAAGCGATTGCCGCGTCCCCGAAGCCTGTCGCTTCCGTAATTGCCACCAGCGCAATCGCAAAGTCCTTGCGCGTCAGATAACTACAAAAATAAACGGCGGAACAGAAAAGCGCAATCGCGAAACTTTTCTGCCCCGACTTTCCGGTCTGCTTTTTCATGGTCCTGTGTCCCTTTCCTGCTTCTTTCATCCGCTTGTGTGTACCTGTATGAAATGTAATAAGCATACCACGGGGGACGGAACTTGTCAAGCCTTTTCCCGATTTTATCAAAAATATGCCCGCATGGGAAAAGGGGGCGGAACAAACGTTGCCTCGGCAAAGCGTCGCCGCAAAAGTTTGGGGGACTTTTTGAAAAGTCCCCCAAAAAAATCTTATAGTTTCAGTAAAAGCACAAACACGACGATCTGCCACGCAAGACCGAGCAGATTCACCGCCCAGAAGTACCAGTGCTTCGTTTTATGACGGAATACTTCCATGGCAGCGAGCGCACCGATGGCGCCGCCGCAGAATCCGAAGCCGAGCAATGTGGCTTCCTTGATGCGCCATGCGCCTTGTTTGGCTTTGCGTTTGTCCGCGCCGTAAAGGCAGAACGCGATGACGCTGAGCAAGGCGAGCGCGGCAAGATAAATCAGGTAATACTTCATAACCATTCTCCTTTTTCTTTCACAGATGTACGGTTTCGCCCGCGCCGACGCGGACGACCGTATCCCGGTCTTTTTCCACCCACACCGGAAGGGCGGACGGATTGTATAGGACGGATTCATCCGCAGAAATTTCCAGCTGCCGCAGTGCCTGCACATAGCGATAGATCTCCATGTTGGAGGCGTACCAGATGTCGGGATTGCGGGCAAGCTTTTGCAGGATCTGCTCCATAACCGCCCAGTCGCCCTCCGTGCGGAATTCATAGCTGTGTCCCCAGATATAGAACAACAGTCCGCCATAAGAGCCGCGCACACGCTCTAAAAACCGATCGCACAGCGCGAGCGCATTTCCGTGATGGCAGGTGGGATTCCAGTGCAGAAAATCCTCCGGCAGGGAAAACCAGTTGGTGGAGGCGGTGGTGCGGCTGTACACGATGCCGCAGGCGCGCATGGCGGCGACGCTTTGTGCGTCGCTTGCACCGTAGGGATAGGACATACCTTTCACCGGATATCCGGCAATCGCCTCTAAAGTCCGGCGGTCTTGGAGGGTTTCCGCAACCACCGTCTGCGGCTGCATCAAAGTCGGAAACCCGTGATGCACCGTGTGGCAGGAGATCTCAAACCCCGCGTAGCGGGCGCGTAATTCCGCGATCTGCGCACCGTCGAAATCCGTGTAGTTCTTGCTGTTGAGATGAAACGTCGCGCCCACCTCGTAACGGCGGAACAGCTCGGTCAGCCGCACGTCGTTTGCGGGACCGTCGTCATAGCTGAACGTCAGGGCGCCCTTGCGTCCCTCGGGAAAACGATTGAGTTGAATCATATCGGGTATTCCTTTCTGTATTTTTTCTGTATCTTTCAGGTATTTCTCAGGCTTCGTCCGTCAGCGCACGGTCAAACAGAGCTTCCACTTCCGCAGACGGTTTTTTCGTGCAGAGGGAGACGATCACGCAGACCAGCATGCCGACCGCAAATCCCGGCAGAAGTTCATATACGCCGGTTTTTCCGGTGAGGCAAAGCAACCACACCACATCGGTCACAGCTCCCGCCAAAACGCCGGCGACCGCACCCGGATAGGTGAGCCTGCGCCAGAACAGCGACAGGATCATGACCGGACCAAACGCCGCGCCGAAGCCGCCCCATGCGTTCTCCACCATGTTCATGATCGCCTGCGCGCCGCTTCCCTTGCCGTTGGCAATGAAGAACGCCACGACGGAGATAAGGACCACCACGATCCGTCCTACCCACAGGATTTCCTTGTCGGACGCCTTTTTACGGAAGATCGGACGATAGATGTCACTGGTGAAGGACGAGGACGCGACCAAAAGCTGCGAATCCGCAGTGGACATTGCCGCCGCAATGATCGCGGAAAGCAACAGACCTGCGATAAACGCCGGAAACAGATCGCGTACCGCATGGATGAAGATCAGCTTCTGATTGCCCGCCGGCAACAGAACATCGCCGTAAGTCATTCTGCCGAGGTAAGCCAGCAGAATTGCCGCAGTCAGCGTCAGCACCACCCAGACAATGGCGACCGTCGCGGATTTTTTGATGAGCTTCGCTTCTTTGATCGACATAAACCGCACCAGAATATGCGGCATGCCGAAGTAGCCGAGTCCCCACGCAAGACCGGACGCAATTTCCTGCCAGGAGGCGGAAAAGACGTTGGAGGTGAAAGCGTAGGTGTGTTCGCCGTCCGTGAAAACGCGGGAGAGGGCGGATGCGTCGGGATTTCTCAGCGTGACCAATGCGATCGGCACGGCAAGCAACGCGACCAGCATCATCAGTCCTTGGAAAAAGTCCGTCCAGCAGACGGCTTTGAAGCCGCCGAGGAACGTGTAGATCAGAATGATCGCCGCAAAAATCGCCATGGCAAGCGTTTCTTTGCCTTCCAGTTGGGGCACGACCTGCGTGAATACCGTAGCGCCCGCGACAAAGCCGGAGGCGACGTAGATGGTGAAAAATATCAGGAAGATCACGGCGCAGATGACCTGCAGGACCGGATTCTGCGTGAGAAACCGGTTGGATAAGTATTGCGGCAGGGTGATGGAATCATTTGCCGCATGGGAGAATCTGCGCAGACGCGTGGCGATCAGCAGCCAGTTTGCGATGGTACCGATGCCAAGCCCGATGCCGATCCATGCCTGTCCCATCCCAAACGCCAGAATAGAGCCGGGGAATCCCATCAGGAGCCATCCGCTCATATCGGACGCCTGTGCGCTCATGGCGGTGACATACGGTCCCATTTGTCTGCCGCCGAGGAAGAATTCTTTCTCGCCGCCGGTCTTGCCTTTCAGAAAAAAGAACACGCCGATGCCGAGCATGGCAATAAAATACAGAATAAATGCGGATAGTTCGACTGTCATAGGGGAAACCTCACTTTTTGATTGATTTTTCTATTATAACATAGGAGATTTCAAAAAACAACCCGTTTTCCCGATTTTTATGAAAAAAAGTCCATAAAGCGTTCAAAATCCGGTCACAAGCTCTTGACAACGCGCGTCTGTGCGGGTATAATGAAAGCGAAACCCGATTTTTGCGGAAAAATTTCAGATCAAAACGGAGGGATCCTCATGTCAAAAGAAGATCAGGAAGTCATGGAACAGCGCATTGCCGAAGCGGAAGAAGCGGAAAAGAAAAAGAAACGCAAACAGCGCAAGGACAAAGCCCTCAAAGAAGCCGGCGGCTTCTGGAAAGAGTTCAAAAAATTCATCACACGCGGCAACGTGCTCGATCTTGCCGTGGCTGTGGTCATCGGTAACGCCTTTAATCTGATCGTCAACGGCTTGGTAAAGTATATCATCAATCCGGTCATTTCCCTGCTCACCGGCGGCGTCAGCCTGGACGGATGGAAGACCGTTTTGGAGGAAGCGACCGAAGAAAAAGAGGAGATTGCCATCCTGTGGGGCGAGTGGATTCAGACGATCCTCAATTTCCTGATTATCGCGCTTACGATTTTCATCGCTGTCCGCATCATCAAACGGACTTCCGATCGCATCCACGCGAAAGAGATCGAGGAGAAAAAAGCCGCGGACGCAAAGAAAGCCGCCGCGGACAAGCTTGCCGCGGAAGAACAGGCGAAAATTGCCGCCGCAGAAAAAGCCGCACGCGACGAATTCTATCAGAATGTTGCCCGGCAGACCAAACTCCTGGAGCAGATTGCCAAAGGCACACAGAACGCGGAATAAGGGGCATCTTGTTCCCCCGAAACGAGCTTCCTTTGCAAAAACAAACGCGCATACCGTCCGAAAGATGGAGGGTGTGCGCGTTTTTTTCTTCTCTTTATGCCCGCACGTTTTCGCGGGGGATGTCAGGGGACGCCTTTTGCAAAAGGCGTCCCCTGACAAAGACGTGTGGATTTTGCGTTCTGTTCGTCCGGTTGCGTTCGCATGCCCCTTTTTCCTTGTGCCCCGGATTGCCTCAATCTTCAAAGCTATGCGCGTGATATTCGTCGCAGAGGGCTTGTATTTCGGTTTGATCGTCCGCGGAGGAAGCGTCATAAATGCCGACGCAGTACAGACCGAGCTGTTTGCCGGTGCGGATGCTGTACAGGGCGTCCTCCACCAGACCGCACGCTTGCGGTGCGGCGCCGAAGCGGCGCATGGCGTCCAAAAAGATTTCGGGGGAATTTTTTCCGCCCGGATAATCGTCTGCGGAGAGGATGAAATCGAAGTAATCCGCGAGATGCGAAGCGCGCAGGGCGATGGGGATCATCGGCGCGGGCGTGGCGGAGACGACGCACATTTTCACGCCGCGTTCCCTGAGCGCGGCAAGGAAGGGGAGCACGCCGGGCTTGGTCGGTACGCCCGCAAGGTAAAATTCGCGCATAAGCGAGAAAATATCTTCTTTTCCGATGGGCGGATCGGGATGCAGGGTGTGGTTAAGGTACGGGATGGCAACGGAGGACGCCATGAAGTTGATCTTCTGCAAAAGCGCGTCTGTCACGCCGGCGCAGTTGCGGCGGCGCAGAATGGTCACCAGCGCACCGCGCCAGAAGTGCATGCTGTCCAGCAACGTGCCGTCCATATCAAAAAGCAGATAGCGCACGTGCGCAGGGAGCGTCAGATGCATGGGAAAAACGTCCTTTCGTGAAAAATTCTGCGTTCAGTATAGCATAATCCGACCGAAAAAGTCAAGGTGTACGGGCTTCCCACGAAAACTTTTTTGCAAGAAAGCCCTCGCGGAGGCGCCCGCTTGTACCTCCCGTAATTTTCTTCAGAAACTTGCAATTTCCTCTTGCAACTTTTGCGGGAATCGTATATAATGGAAGAAAGCGACTGTTTTTTATCGGATTCCACAAAAAATACAATCGGATACCACCAAATACAACCAAAACGGAGGGATTTTACAATGGGAATTATCAAAGCGGTAGTTTCCGCCATCGGCGGCGGACTTGCGGATTCGTGGTTAGAGGTTCTGGAAGCGGACGGTATGTCCGATCAGACCGTCATGGTACGCGGGCAGGCGGTGCGGAAAAATGACCGCCGCAGTACCAATCGGCGCGGCAGCGCGGATTATGTCAGCGACGGCTCCATCATCCATGTAGGCGAGAATCAGTGTATGCTGCTGATTGACGGCGGCAAAGTGGTGGACTACACCGCCGAAGCCGGTTATTATAAAGTAGACAACGGCAGTGCGCCGTCCATGTTCAACGGACAGTTCGGAGACGCGCTGAAAGAGTCTTTCTCCCGCATCAAATACGGCGGCGTGCCGTCCAAGTCGCAGTATGTGCTGTTTCTGAATTTGCAGGAGATCAAGGGCATCCGGTTCGGTACGCGCACGCCGGTCAACTATTTTGACACGTTCTACAATGCAGAGCTGTTTTTGCGCGCGCACGGTACTTATTCCATCAAGATCACCGATCCGCTGAAATTTTACGCGGAGGCGATTCCGAAGGATCGCGACGCGGTGAACATCAACGACATCAACGAGCAATATTTAAATGAATTCCTGGAAGCTTTGCAGACCTCCGTCAATCAGATGTCCGCGGACGGCATCCGCATTTCCTTTGTCGCGTCCAAGAGCATGGAACTTTCCAAGTACATGGCGAATGTCCTGGATGAGGAATGGAAAGCCATGCGCGGCATGGAAGTGGTGAAGGTCGGCATTGCGTCGGTATCGTATACCGAGGATTCGCAGAAGCTGTTGAATATGCGCAACGAAGGCGCGATGCTGGGCGATCCCGGCGTGCGCGAGGGCTATGTGCAGGGCGCGATCGCGCGCGGGCTGGAAAGCGCCGGTTCCAACGCGAACGGCGCGGCGGCGGCGTTCATGGGGATGGGCGTCGGGATGCAGGGCGCGGGAAGCTTTTTCGGCGCGGCAAGCCAGTCCAATCAGGCACAGATGCAGGCGAACGCGGCAAAAACACCGGCGAATGCCTGGACATGCGCCTGCGGCGCACAGAATACCGGAAAATTCTGCGCACAGTGCGGCGCAAAGCGTCCGGACGGTGGCGACCAGTGGAAATGTCCCGCCTGCGGCAAAATGAACAGCGGGAAATTCTGCGGCGAATGCGGACAGAAAAAACCGGAGGGCGCGGCGGAATGGTTCTGCACCGAATGCGGGCATAAAAACGCCGCCGATGTGAAATTCTGCTCCGAATGCGGCAAAAAGAAACCCTGACGCACAAACCAAGACGCGACTGCGCGGCGGGATGTTTGCCAAATGTCCTGCCGCCGGCTGTGCATGAGAAGAAAGGAACCTGATTTATGAGTGATCCGAGCGGTCAAACAGAGGCGACCTATTCCTATCAATGTCCGAACTGCGGCGGCGATTTGCGCTTTGACGCGGCAAAGCAGTGCTTTGTCTGTGAATTCTGTCTGTCCGATTTCACCAAAGAACAAATGGAAGCCGTGGACTCCGCCAAACAGGCGCAGAAACAGGCGGAGGCGGAAGCCGAAGCCGCCTATAACGAGGAAATGGTGGGCTATCACTGCGCCACCTGCGGCGCGGAGGTCATCTGCCCTGCGTCCACGTCGGCAACTTTCTGCGCCTATTGCCACAATCCGGTGCTGCTGACGGGCAAGCTCAGCGGCGAACACCGCCCGCATAAAATGATCCCGTTCAAGCTGGATCGCGCGGCGGCGACCGACGTGTTTCTGAAGTTCGCCAAAAAGCGGATCTTTGCCCCGCGCGATTTTACATCGCAGCAGCAATTGCAGCAGCTTACCGGAATCTATTATCCGTTCTGGGTGACGGACGCGGATGCGGACGCGGATCTTTCCGCGCTCGGCGAACGTATCCGCGTGTGGCGCACCGGGAATACGGAATACACCGAAACGTCCCATTACCGGTTTGTGCGGCAGGGCGCGATTCACTTTGAAGATATTACCACAAACGCGCTTTCCGAAGCGGACAAAAAAATGCTGGAGGGCATTCTGCCCTATCCGTCGGAGGCGATGGAGGCATTCTCCATGCCGTACCTGTCCGGCTTTTACGCCAAGCGGCGCGACATCGCGCGTACCGCGGTAGAGGGGGAGGTGCGCGGCAGAATGGATACCTATGCCCAACAGCTTCTGAAAGGAACAATCAAGGGCTATTCCGGCGTGCGCACCGAGCGCTTTCAACAGAAGCTTTCCTCCTCCCACTGGGACGATACCCTGCTTCCGGTGTGGATTCTGACTTACATTCGCAAACGCAAGACCTATACTTACGCCATCAACGGGCACACCGGCAAAATCTACGGGAATATCCCCGTCAGCGTGCCGAAGATTCTGGCATTGTTCGGCGCGGTTGCCGCGCTTGTCACACTGCTTTGCTTTTTCATCGGAGGGCTGTTATGAAACGGAATCGGAAACGCGCGTGCGGTGCGCTCTTTCTGCTCTTGCTGCTGGTTTTGACCGCGTTGCCCGGTTTTGCGCAAAGCGCGGGCAACGTGTACGACACGCAGGATTCTTTTTCTGCGGCGGAGCTTGCGCAACTGTCGCAGGCAATGGAAGAAGCAAGCGAGCGGTGCGGCGTCGGAATTTATTTCGGCACGTTACGGTTTGTGCCGGATGAGGATGACGCGGTACGCTTCTGCGACCAATATGCCATCCCGAACGACGCGACGCTGCTACTGTATTGTCCGCAGCAAAACCGATGCGAACTGTTTTTATACGGGAGCGCGGACAAACGCATTTCCAACTCCGCTTCCGACCGGATTCTCTCCGCGATCGCCGCACGCAAGCAAACGGGCGATCTGATCGGTGCGGTGCAAGCCTATGCGGATGCCGCCGCGACGGAATATCAGGACGGAGTGCATGCCGCCGCTGGCAAGCGCGTCGTGATCAGTCTCTTGCTGGGACTGCTTGCCGGTACGGTTACGGTGATCCTCGTGTGCTCCAAATACCGGATGCATCTGCGGGAAACCAACTACCCGCTGGATCGCTTTGCAAAGCTGGATCTGAAAAAACAGGAAGACATTTTCCTGCACACGACCGTCACCCGCCGTCGTCTGCAAAGTTCGGGCGGAAAAAGCGGCGGTGGAGGAGGCGGTGGCAGAAGCGGCGGAGGCCGCGGCGGTTGCTGAGCGCGCATACGGCGCATACTTTCTGCATATTTATTCAATAGGAAATTTCATTTGCAAAATTGCCGGAAACCGGTAAAAATACAAGAGATACGGTCGCGGCGGCGACCGGAGGAGTCAGTATGAAAATCTGTATCAGCACTTATAGTTTTCACCGCGCACTGGCGGATGCGTCCATGACGCTTTATGACGTTGCGGATTTTGCCAAGGCGCACGGCGCGCAGGGCATAGAAATTGTGGACAGTTGCGTAGGAGAACGAAAAACGGAAGAACAGGCGCGGGAATTTGCCGCTTACTGTGAAAAGATCGGCTTGGAAATTCCGTCTCTCTGCACTGGGGCGGACCTTACGGCACCGGACCTTGACGCGCAGATCGCCCGTCTTTGTACGACGGTGGACCTTGCGGCGGCGTTCGGATGCAAGACCATGCGCCACGACGCGACCGGCGGGGACTTCCGGAAGGCGCGGCACACAAAAATCGGATATGCGGACGTTCTGGAAACGCTGGCAAAGGGTTGCCGCCTGGTGACGGCATATGCCAAAACGCGCGGCATCCGGACGCTGACGGAAAACCACGGGTACTTTTCCCAGGACGCGGATCGTGTGGAATCCTTAATCAATGCAGTGGGGGACGAAAACTTCGGCGCGCTGGTGGACATCGGCAATTTCCTGTGCGCGGATGAAAATCCGCCGCTCTCCGTGGGCAAGCTCGCGCCCTATGCGGGAATGGTGCACGCCAAGGACTTCCATGTTCTGCCGGGAGATCTGCCCTCGCCGGGAGAAGGATGGTTCCGCTCCCGCGGCGGCAATTATTTACGCGGCGCCATCATCGGACACGGCAACGCGCACGTCACGCAGTCGCTCGGCGTACTCAAACGCGCCGGCTACGACGGCTTTATCTCCGTGGAATTTGAGGGAATGGAAGCGGAGAGCCTCGGCGTCCGCCTCGGCATCGCCAATCTGCGCAGATTCTGGGACGCGCTGTGAAACATTTTTGCAAAAAATCTTCAAGTTTTCCGGCGTTTTTGCGCAAAATGCAAAGAAACGGAACCCCGCGGCGGGTTTCTGCAAAAAAATCCCTTTTTCCTTAAAAGATTACTTTATTTTTTTTAATTTTTCTCTTGACAGACACAAAGGATTGTGTTATGATATACACAGAATCGCTTGCCCTAACTATACTTATCCCTATTTTTGGGTGCGGGCGGAAAATTTTATCGGGACAACGTCGAATGAATAAACGAAAAGGAGAAAGTTTATGAAAAAACAACTGTTTATTTTTTTGATGATTGCCATGCTTCTCTGCAGCTTCCTGGTAGGCTGCGGCGACGCTACTTTGTCCTCTGTGGTCGTAAAGACGCAGCCGAACAAAGTGACGTATGAAGTTGGCGAATCTTTCAAGGTAGACGGCGCAAAGCTGGAGCTGACGTTCAGCGACGGCTCTACGCAGGAGGTCGAGGTAACGCAATCCATGATTGCTTCCGAGGTGAAATTTGACACCAAGGGAACCAAAGTGATTGAAGTTACATATACACACGAAGGTGTGACCAAGACCGCGACCATCACGGTCAATGTCAAAGACACCCTCGGCGACGCGCGCACCGACGCGGAAGCGGAAGTGAAGGGCTATAAGGCGACCGAAACGACCAACGACGCCGTGGCGCTTTATATCACCACGCTTCGCACCGATGCCATCAAAGCGATCGGACTTGCAACGGACACCGACGCGATCAATGCGGTCGTGAAATCGTTCAAAGCAAGCGTAGACGCGGCGATCGAAGGCTTTAAGGCGGACGAAGCATTGCAGACCGCAAAAGCGGAAGCAATCACCGCGATCAATGCCTGTGAGCAGGATTCTGCGCTGGACAGCGTGAAATTTGTCCGCGCGGCTGCTATTGCGAAGATCAATGCGGCTGTCAGCAAGGAAGCCGTAGAGGATATTCTTGCGACGACCATCAAAGATATTCAGGCTTTGGCGGGCAAGGGCGAGGCAATCGGCGCACTGGATAAGGCACGCAACGAAGCCATCGAAATCATCAAAGCTTACAAGGCGGATGTGGAATACGACGCAAGCACGGCAACCTATGTCGGCATGTTGCGCGACAACGCCGTCAGCAATGTGAAAATCGCAACCAATAAAGAAGCGATCGACACGATTGTAAATGCATTCAAGGCGAATATCGACGCGCAGAAGACCGGCGAGGAAGCGAAAGCAATCGCGGCGGCAGAAGCAAAAGATTACTTGGATAGCTTTGCGAAAGCATATGTGTTCACAAGACCGTCTGAAAATTATCCGGATCTTGCGGAACTGGAAGCTTATCTGAAAAAAGATGTGCAGACCACGGTAAATGAATTGCTGGCGGCTGCAAAAGAAAAGATCGATGCCTGCGAATCTGCGGAAGAAATGCAGAAAGTGGTGGCGGAAACCACCGCACTGATCGACGCACAGTATAACTATGTCGATTTGTACGCAGTTTATGTAGTAGAAAACATCAACGCGAAATTCGACGAAAAATATGCGGCTCACCGCGTATTGATCCCGAACTTTGACACGATCTACGGTCAGAAAGAGCTGCTGAACGCAATGATTCTCCGTTGCGATACGCTGGCACAGATCGACGTGCTCAAAGACGCGGCAGAAGAAAACCTGGATCAGACGGTTGACCTCTGCGACAAGATCGTACAGCTCATCATGCAGATGGAATTTGTCATGGACTTCCCGGAAGATCCGGCAAATGACGCAGAATGGGCAAACGGCCGGATTGTTGCGGCAATTGAGGATGTTGTCGCCTCCATGTTCTCGGAGGACTTTGATGGAGGAGAACTTTCCGATGAGGACTTTGCCAAACTGACTACGCTGATGCAGTTCCTCTCCGATTATGACTTTACCCGTTACAACAGAGAAAAACTCTATGCGGATGTAAAGGCATTGGTGGAAGCAAGCCATTATTCCGAAGAAGAAGGCGTTTCCAATGTGGATCTCAGCAAGATGTATGAAGATCTGAAATATTGGGATTACGAAAATACCACGATCGAAGTTTCCGCGTTTGCAGACGGCAAGCCGTTTGATTCCTTCCGGTATGACAACGATCCGGCATATCGCGAAACGGTGGATGATTATGTAGCGTCGCTTGGCCGCGTTCAGAGAACAGATCATGATGCTGACAACGGCATCACCTTTACGATCGCTACGACAACCGAGACAGAGAAAGACGTTTACAACAGCGGATCGAAGCGCCTGCAGGTGCTTGCACTCATGGAAGTGCTGGTTGCACGTATGGATCAGCTTGCAGAAGCGCGGGATGTTGCAGACGGACAGTATTGCTACATCTTGGTGGACGCAGACGGCCGGACGGTTGTCGGCGCAGGCGAGATTTTTGAGAGATTGGCAAATTGCCTGGAAGCGGATCTGCTTGAAAAACTGAACATCATGAATGATGAGAGTGCGACCGAAGCGGAAAGAGCGCAGGCAGAGGAAGCATACAACGCGTTGCTCCAGGTGAGAAACATCGCGGACGGCAAGGAATTCCTGCACTCCGACTGGGCAGTTGCTACTTTGGCAGAACTGTATCCGGCTTCCGAAGGGACATTGGTAGAAAGATACCAGTATGTCGAGTATATCGATGAGGAAGCACATTATTTCGATTCTGTGGAGCAGGTCATTCAGATCGCTCTGGACGAACTGGCGGCTTGGGTGCCGGGCGCAACGCTGACCTACAAGATCAGTGACGCGATGAACTTCTACAATGCATGGGTTGCAGAATTTGACATTGACGAAGTCAACTATGACCTTGTAAAGAATCACGAAGCATTGTTCCGCGCTTACGAAGACGCTTTGCAGAAACTGTATGATCTTACGGCTGATCTGACCTTGCCGGTCATCTACACCGAAGCTTACAAGGCAAAGATCGAGGCTGCGGAAGCAGAGCTTGCAAGATTTGAAGCAAACTTCACCGTCGAAGAAACGGATTTGGAAGCATTTAATGCAGCAAAAGACACCATCCGTGCAAGACGCGCAAGATACGACGAGTTGCAGGCTGCACACGACGACGCATTCACACGCGATGAAGGCTTGGTTGCGCTGTTCAACAGAATCCATCCGATCAACCTCTGCGCAGAAGGAAGAATCCTTGCGGCAGAAGCAGAATTTGCAAGATGGTATGAGGCATATCACCTTAACGAGGAGCCGGTCGGCGATGAAACCGAAAAAGACTTCAACGTGAAGTATATCCTCGGTGTGGACGCAGACGGTAAGACCTATGCAGATAAGATTGTGGACGCACGCGCGGCATATAAGGTGCTCAAGGATAAACTGGACGCATTGATTGCTTATATCAACACGAACCTGAAGGCGAAAGTTGCCGACGAAATGATCATCATCGGCGACACCGGCGATCTCATTGACGGTCCGATCGCAGAAGCAGATAAGAGCGTAGACGAAAAGGCAGTGGATACCGCATGGGCAATGCTGAACGAACTGCGCGAACTGAATCACTGCGATGGCGAGGATGATATCCCGACGGATGAACACTTGGCAGACGAACTTGCAATCCTGACGAAAGCAACGGAGATGATCCGTGAGAAACGGGTAGTCCAGTCCTTCAGAAACGCATACGTCGAGATCAGCGATGTGACGAAAGCATACATCCTGGCTGTCGGTGCAAACCGCAGCGACGCGACCACGGCTCTGACCAACGAAGCAACCGCTTTGAAGGCAGAATTGGATACGATTCTGGCAACAGCAGATCATCAGGATCTGGAGAACGACATCATCGACCTGTTCCGTGCAAAACTCGGCGAGGTGGATAACCGCATGAAGATTGCGGCGAAGTACATCATCGTCAAGGGCGAAGATGGCAAGTACACTTTGACCATCTATGCGGCGGGCGTATATGACGCACTGCTGATCACGGATCCGGAAGGCATTACGCCGGCTTCCGCTGATATTGTAAAGGTTATCGTTGACGCATTGGTCGGCGATGGCGAGGTCACCTTGAAGAACTTCGATGCGCAGAGCATCGAAGTTCTGGGCGGCGGCGCGCACAGCGTAATCCTCACGGACTGCAAATTTGCAACGCTTACGATCAATAAGACCGTAGCGGGCGAAATTGTCACTGTGAAACTGAACGGTGCAACCGATGTTACGGACATCATCGCAAACAGCGAAGCAACTGTCATTGTCGAGGATGACGCGAAGGTCGGCAAGCTTGCGGCAAAAGAAATCGTTACCATTGAGAACAATACCGAAACCCAATTCCCCGCAACCAGTGAAAAGGGCTTGATCCACGACGGCAATGTGGATGCAGACGCTTATGTCGCATCTTTCGTGCTGGATGGCAAGACTTATGCGTTCGCTTCCCTGAAGGATGCGATTGCAAAGGCAATCGAGTTGAATGTCGATACGGTGTCTGTTGTCGCAGATACCACCGGCTATGAGCAGTATGTCATCACAGCTGGTCTGAAGCTGATTGGCGTTGCAAAAGCGGACGGCACCAAGCCGATCGTATACGGCAACTTTACCATCAATGCACCCGGCGCAGTGGTTACGATCGAAGGATTGAAGATCGTGCACACCGGTATGTTCAAAGAAGGCGTGAATGCAGAGTGGCATCTGTATGCGATCGTTGCAAAGACCAATGCGGTCATTCGGAACAACGAATTCGCAGTTGATGTAGACGGCGCGCTCATGACCATTTTCACGACCGGCGGCAATGACCTCGGTGCATATGCGGCTCCGTGCGCAATCCTGTTGGATCTTGCGGATACCTCCGCAGTTTACACTGTGGAAGGCAACACCTTTGGTGTGTATGCATTCTCCAGCACGAAGGGCGCAAATAAGCAGTCCGTTGTTGTGAAGTTCTTGGGACTCACGGATGCGGCTACCATCGAAAAGATGCTCACTGCAAACACCTTTGCAGACGGTTCCAACTACTATGTCATGGACTCTGATGCAGACGGTCTGTACACCCGTGCATACGTCGGCAACCAGGCTGGTTACGCAGATGCATGGACGCGCAAAGCGGACGCAGAAGAAGGCGCTCCGGCAATGGAACTGTATATCCGCGTCAACAAGACCGGCTTCTGCTACGAGTGGAAGGGCGCGTTCAACCCGAACCTCAACTTTGACAAAGCACCGAGTGAAGTAGTTCCGGGCGAAGGCGGCGGCTCTCATGAGGAAGGCAAAGGCGACGACGGCGATTACACCGGCGGAGATTATTAAGTTTCATTACGTTTCATAGTTTTCTCCTTTCTATGTTACAGAAACGTACGCGTTTCGGGGGGAGCCGGAGCATTCCGGTTCTCTTTCCCCGACGCGGACCATTTTGTAACCGACTTCCGTTCCCTGTTTGGCACGCTTGCACAGCATGTGCGCATTGCGGGATGGGAATGAGAGCGGAATCGGAAGGACTGTAAGACACGGTTGCGTGCAGGCTTTGCAGTGCGAGGATACTGTCGCGGCTGTATGCGGCGCAGGATTTTTGCGGTGTACGGCTGTGACCGCACCATGCTTTGGCAATGTGCAAATGCGCAGTGATAAGGCAGTGATAAGGCAGTTGCACGGTCAGCGGCAATGGCGGGGAACGATCCCCATCCACAATCTGGGCAAAAGCGAATTGCGGTTGCTCTTGGTTTGTGCGCCTTGGCGGTCTGTCTGCACGATGTTTGACAGAAGAAAACGAAGAATCTTTTTCGGAAAGGGGATGCCCACGGTATCTCCTTTTTGGTTTTTGTGACATCGCAGCGTAAAAAGGGACACCATAGAAACGTAGGATCGCGGAATACGGGAAACGAAAGGGAACATCGACATGAAAACAGTCATCGGCATTGATGTAGGCGGAAGCACAACGAAAATTGTCGGATTTACGGAAAACGGAACGCTGATCGAACCCATGTTGGTCCGCGCGGCGGATCAGATTACGTCGGTTTACGGTGCGTTTGGTAAGTTTACTGCGCAAAACGGGCTGAATCTCTCCGACATCACCCGCGTGATGATGACCGGCGTCGGCTCCACATTTGTGAAAAATCCGTTGTACGGCTTGCCGTGCGACAGTCTGCCGGAATTTGAGTGTATTGGCAGAGGCGGTCTGTACCTGTCCGGTATGCAGGAAGCGATTGTGGTCAGCATGGGCACCGGTACGGCGTTGGTACACGCCAAAAAAGGGGAGCATATGACGTATCTCGGCGGCACGGGCGTTGGCGGCGGCACGGTGATGGGGCTGTCCAAGCGTTTGCTCGGACTCGACGACATCACGCACATCGTCGGACTTGCCGCGCAGGGAAATTTGGATTTGGTGGATCTGCGCTTGAAAGACATCACCAGCAAAGGCATCATTCCGGAATTGCCGGAAATCATGACCGCCTCCAATTTCGGGAAGCTCAGCGACATTGCGTCGCAGGCAGATATTGCGCTCGGCATTTTGAATATGGTGTTTGAAACCATCGCAATGGTTTCGATTTTCGCTGCCCGCGGTTGCAAAGTCAAGGATTTGGTGCTGACGGGCAACCTCTCCACCGTGCCGCAGGCGAAAACCACCTTCGCGGCGCTCAATGAAATGTTCCATGTGAATTTTCAGATTCCGAATATGTCTGAATTCGGTCCCGCAATCGGCGCCGCCCTTGCCAAAAGTGCAAAAGGGCGTAGCTGACCGGAAAAAGAATCAGGGGAGCCTTTGCAATGGCTCCCCTTGTCGTCCGCGGAACTTTTGGAAAAAGACCAAGTACGCATGCACAAGGGTACTTTTTCGTAAAGTTTTTTGGGGGAGTCCGGGGAAACTTTTTTCAAAAAAGTTCCCATAGAAAGGTTCTCCCATAAAAACCGCTTCACACATTCAGATACGCGCGGTTGATGGCTGTGGCGATGGTTTGCGCCAGTACCCGCACGGCTTCGTCGCTCTCCTTTAAGGAAACAAAAAAGCTGCGTCCGTTCTCCAGAATCGCGCGGAGCGGCTCCACCGGATCGTCGATTCCCGCCTGCGAGAGCACATCAAAGATCAGCGTAGACGAATCTACCACGGTCGGGACGCCGATCACCAAAACCGGTACGCCGAGCGTTTCCCGCGACAGCACATTCCGGCGATTGCCTACACCGGAGCCCGGCGCGATGCCGCTGTCGCTGAGCTGAATGGAAGTGGCAAGCCGCTCGGCGGAACGCGCGGCAAGCGCGTCGATTGCGATCAGAAGATCCGGCTTGACATGTGCAACCACACCTTTTAACAGTTCCGCCGTTTCAATTCCCGTTTGCCCTGTCACACCGGGCGCGATGGCGGACAGGGCAAGACTGCCGAGCGCCTCATATAGCTGCGGTGCTTCCGCTTTGACATGGCGGGTGACCGTCAGTGCTTCTGTGGCAAGCGGTCCAAGCGCGTCCGGCGTGATCTGCCGGTTGCCAAGCCCGGCAACCAATACATTTTGCGCGTGCGGCGCGAGCCGCTCACTGAATTCCGAGATCTGTGCCTGTAACATCGCGGTGACGCTCTGCACCACTTCCTCCGACGCGAGCCACAGCTTGCCGACTTGTAACATCACATAGGTGCCGCGCGGCTTTCCGGCAGCTTTTTCCCCCTCCTCCGTCAGAATCTCTGTGCGCGTCAGCCGCACTTCTCCATGCTCCTGTTCGGTGACGCGGATTCCTTGCCGCACGGCGGCTGTAACGCACTCCGACGCAAGGTCTGTGCGGATATATGCCGATCCTTCCATACTTACCTCCTGCTTGTGGAAAATGATTACCAAAAGGATACCCGTTTTTTTACAAAAAACACAGGCAGAATGGATAAAAACTGCTTTGAAAAATTGTGCAGTTCTACAAATTCCGAAAAAAAACGGATTTCTTTTCAAGAAATGTTGAATTTGTCACAGAATCATGCTATAATAAATGATGATTCGATCCATCTGTTACGGGTACCCCCCGTTGATTGTAAAAGATTTTAGGAGGAAGATTCCATGAAGAAAGCACTCGCGCTGATTTTGTGCGTATTGATGGTGTTCACGGTCGTACCGTTTGCGGTCAGCTGTGGAGACGAAGAGGATGACACGCCTACCGGCGCGGTAATTCCCGCTTATTTGACCACGCCGATTTATAATTTTGATCCGGCATATGCTTACAATGACGAAGCGACCATGCAGGTGTTAAGCCTGCTGTTCCGTTCGCTCACCTATGTCAAGCCGAACGGCAAGATCGTCGGCGAATTGGCAGAGGAATGGGAGATTTTCGACGACGCGGAAACCGGTGAGCACGCGATCGAGTTCACCTTGAAATCCACGGCATGGAGCAACGGCACCACGCTGACGGCGTCGGATTTTGTGTATGCATGGCTGAGATTGTTGGATCCGCAGTTCACCAGTGATGCGGCTTCTCTGCTGTTTGATATTCACAATGCCAAGGCATACAGCAACGGAGAAATCGATTCCAAATGGCAGGTTGGCGTGTACGCCATCTCCTCCAAGATCCTGCGTGTGGAATTTGACCATACCATCGATTATGACCGCTTCCTTGCCAACTGCGCAAGCTTGGCACTGTCTCCGATCTATGAGGATAACGTCCTGCATACCGAATGGGCAAGTAACCCGACGTTGCTCAACACGGTCGGACCGTTTACGGTTCGTTCCTATAAGGTCGGGGAATCCCTGGTTCTGGAACGTAACCGTTTCTATATGCGTAACGACGCGCGCGATTCTCTGGACAAATACGTCAGACCGAAAACCATCGAAATCAACATGGGCAAAACTGCGGAAGAACAGCTTGCGCTCTTTGACGAAGGCAGTATCTTCTATGTGGGCTATATCGCACTGGCACAGCGGGAAAAGTATAAAGAGGATGCAGTGATCCAGGATACGCTCACCACGCACACCTATTATTTCAATACGAATAAGGCGCCGTTTGACAGCGTAGAGTTCCGCAATGCGCTCTCGCTCGCAATCGACCGCAACGCGATCGCGCAGAAGCTGGTGTTCGCAAAAGCGGCGGAGGGATTTGTGCCGGCAGGCGCATTTGATTCCGTACGCAAAACGGACTTCCGGGGAAACGCAACGCAAGGTCTTTTGAAGGACGCGGATGCCGCTGCCGCAAAGCAGATGATTCAGTCTTTGTTGGACGCGGGAACGATTCAAAAAGAGGATCTGACGTTCACCATCAAGATCCGCTCCGGTGAGATTGATCGCGCCGTGGCAGAGATGATTGCCGAGACGTGGAACGGCTTGGGACTTGGCTTCAACGTAACGGTGCAGACGGTCAGTTATACCCGTTTGCCCTCCGGCAGTGAGATCAAGAACGAAGCGGGCGAAACGATCGGTATCGAGAACAAGACGGACTACGATTTCTATAAAGATAACTTCCGCAACGATCTGTATGCCGGCAATTTTGATGTGATCGCAGTGGATAGCACCCTGATGGCGCCGGACGCTTTCTCCGCGCTTGCCGCCTATGCGACCGATTTCAGCGGCACCGCCGTTTCTGACATTACCCTCGGCGCAGCCTATGACGGCGCGCATTTAAGCGGATACAGAAGCGAAAAATACGACAAACTGATCGCAACCGCTTTTGCGGAACAGGATGCCAAAGCACGCGCGCTGATCCTGCACACGGCAGAGGAACAGCTGATTGCGGATATGCCCGCCATGCCGGTGTTCGTTTATCAGGACGCGGTATTGATCAGCTCGGAGATCAGCAAGGTCACCTTTGATTTCTACGGTTACTATGTGCTGACCGATATGAAACTGAAGAATTACGAAAAGTATCTGGAAACGCAGGAAAACTGAGCTTCTGACACCTTTCACGCGGCGTGTAGCCGCAAGCGGACTGGGTTTCCCCGTCCGCTTTTTGCCCTTATGCCACTTCCCCGACCACGACGGTCATGTAAATCCAAAGAACAGGAGGGATCCCGCATGCAAGCACCGCTCAAAGACAAGAACGACATTAAGATTTTCATTTTATACCTGCTGTGGCATGTGCATTACCCCTTGGATTTTTCCACCGTGAACGATATTGTGGTGCAGGACGGTGTGGTGGGGTATTTTGACTTTGCAGAGTGCTTCGCGGAGCTTTTGGAAACCGGTAATATCGCGGAGGAGACGAAGGACGGTACCTGTCTGTATCGCATTACCGAACAAGGGATCCGGGTGGCGGAAAACCTGCAAAGCAAGCTCTTGGTCACCATCCGGGAGAAAAGTCTGAAAAGCGCAATGCGCCTGCTGTCTTTCCGCAAACGCGGCTCCAAAGTCTCCTGCTCGTCGGAGGATCTTGGAGACGGTACCTACCAGTTTCATTGTTCTATCACCGAGGAAGGGCGTACCGCAATGGAGCTTTCCCTGCATGTGGATACGCCGCAGTTGCTGAGTCTGATGAAATATAATTTCAACGACCGACCGGAAGTGATCTATCGCGGCATCTTGGCGATTCTTTCCGGTGAGGTGAATTATCTGATTGATTGATTCGTCATTTTTCACGAAATTTTTTATAGTTTTTTTACAATAATACAGGAAAACGCCATAAACCGTTGTGAAAATCACGAAAAATGACACCATTCTCTCGTGCAATTTTCGGGAAGTGTCATTTTTTGCGACCGATTTTGTGAAAAAAGCTATTGACATTCTGAAAAAACATGGTATAATAGGTATTGGCAAGAGGTTCTCCTGCCAAAACGCAGGATTTGGGTACAAAAGTACGGAGGTGGCTATGCCACAGGCGGAAAATGCGGAGACGATCCGCTTATTGAAGGCGGTTGCCGCAAGAGACGATTCCGCTTTTGTCACCTTGGAAAATGCCTATCGTCCCTTGATGCAGAAACTGGCTTCTTTTTATGCGCAGAAAGCCAAGGATCCGCACACGGAGGATTGGTTGCAGGAAGCGGAGATCGCATTTATCCAAGCGGTCCGGACGTATCGTTGCGAGCAACAGGAAGTGACGTTCGGTCTGTATGCGAAGATCCTGATCCGCAATCGTTTAATCTCTTATTTACGCAAGCGCAGTAAATTGCAGACGGTACAGCTTGACGTTGTAAAAAACGGAAATTCGCCGTACAAAGTCGCACGCGTTGCCACTGCGCCCGATCCGCTGGCACATGTGATTGCTGCCGAGCGTATCAACCAGTTGCTTACCCAACTGGAGCCTGTTCTCTCTCCCTATGAAATGAAAGTATTTCAATTCTATCTGCAAGGTGAAAAACCACGCCGGATCGCACTCGCTTTGGGAAAATCCGCAAAGTCCGTGGACAATGCTTTGTGTAGGCTGAAATCTAAAATCAAGTTGTTGGCTGGGAGTTCTGATTTTCGTTTTCATATGCCCGAATAGCTTAAGCAGAGCGTTGGTTTCCAAAGGTGACGGTTTGAGTCCGTCTGGGGCAAAAACAATAACCTATTTTTATACAAAGCGAGGTAACACCACATGTTCGAAGACAAGACTCTGAAGTGCAAAGAATGCGGCGCAGAATTCGTTTTCACCGCAGGTGAACAGGAATTCTATGCAGAGAAAGGCTTCCAGAATGAGCCGCAGAGATGCAAGAATTGCCGCGACGCGCGCAAGAATGCAGGAAAGGTACAGAAAGAACTGTTCACCACCGTTTGCGCAAACTGCGGCGGCGAAGCAAAGGTTCCGTTCCAGCCTTCCAATGACAGACCTGTTTATTGCAGCAAGTGCTTTGCTGAGATGAGACAGGGACAGTAAGTTCTGTTTCTGCTGTCTTTCTACAAACGAACACAAACAAGACGCTTTCTCCCCCGAAAGCGTCTTGTTTTTTTATGCGAAACATCGGCTTGCGCCGATTTTCGGCACGCGATATACGGACAGGAATTGTCGATGGGAAAAATCCGTTTCCGCTTCCGTGGACGAAAACCGCCAAGCACCGCGCCTGCTATCCTGTAAGCGGCGTATAAAAGGCGTATAAAACAGGATAAAAAACGAGCCTGTCAAACGACAGGCCCGTGATCGAACGGGTATTCAGGATTCTGCTTCCTCGTCGGCTTCTTCCACCGGCGCGGGGAGACGGTGAACCTGAATCTGCAAAATGCGGCAATTTTCCACCTTGGTGACGGTGATCTCCAGATTTTCGTAAGTAAACGCCGCGCCGCTGTCCGGCACTTCGCCCAACTGTTCCATCACCCAACCGCTGAGCAAAACCATCTCAGAATCGGTCTTGATGTCAAAATGATCGCAGAAATCGGACATGGCCATGGAACCGTCCACCAGGAAAGTATCCGGCGCGGTCTGCGTGATTTCCTCGCTTTTTTCCTCGTGTTCGTCCCAAATCTCGCCGACCAGTTCCTCTAAGATGTCCTCGATGGTGACAATTCCGTAGGTTCCGCCGTGTTCGTCTACCACAACGGCAATGTGCGTTTTTTCTTTTTGCAATTCCTGCAAAAGCGCACTGATTTTTTCATTTTTCGGCACAAATACCACGTCGGTCATGATCTCCGAGATCGGCTTTGGCGTAATACCGCTGCCGGTGTAGAAATCTTTTTGGTGGATTTGTCCCACAATGTTGTCAATGCTGTCCTCGTAGACCAGAATCCGTGAGAATTTGGATTCCTCAAATACTTTGGCGATCTCCTCTTTGGTCGCGGTGATCGGCACCGCTTCCAGATCCATGCGGTGGGTGAGAATATCCTCCGCTTCGCGGTCGGTGAATTCAATGGCGTTGCGCAATAGATCGCCTTCTTTGGCGTCAATACTGCCGTTTTCCTGCACTTCCTCCACCAACATCAGCAGTTCTTCCTGCGACATCTTGGTGTCGGCTTTCAGGCGGAAGATCTTGGTGAGCAGTTTTTTCCACATGGAAAACAGAAAATTGATCGGTGTTAAGAGCACAATCAGAATCTTCAGAAGCGGTGCGGATAACTTTGCGATCTTTTCCGCGCTGTCCTTGGCGATGCTTTTCGGGGTGATCTCTCCGAAGATCAGCACGACGACCGTAGACACGGCAGTGGAGATGGTGGCGCCGTTCGGCGCCTTGATGACATCGACGAACAACAGGGTGGACATCGTGGCAAGCAGGATGTTGACGACGTTGTTGCCGACGAGAATGGTGGAAAGCAACTTGTCATAGCGCTCGGACAGCTTGCAGACAAGGGAAGCCGCGCCGTCGCCGTTTTCCGCCATGGCTTTCATTTTGGTTTTATTGAAGGATGAAAATGCGGTTTCCGTCGCGGAAAAATAGGCGGAAAACGCAAGGCAAATCACGATAACTAAGATATGGGTTGACATTCTGAAATTCCTTTCTTTCCCCAAATACGGGGATTCTTCTGTAAAATGAGCGGTATAAAAACACAAAAAAGCATATCCCCCCTGCGGTGAGCATTCTCACGGCAGCGCGGCATATGCTTATAAAACCACTCGTTTGTCGGGAAGATAGGAAAGGACAGAATTCGGACAGTTTCCGGTATCGCTACAGTCTGCGTCCATGGTTACACATTACCTCCTTTGGTTCTGAAAATACAAGGATATCCTAAGATATTATTCTCATTATACAGGATAGAACCGATTCCGTCAAGAGGTTTTTCAAAATTTCCACAAAAATCGTGAAAAATTTTCGATTGCATTGACAAATCCGGCGGGATTTGCTACAATGAGCACAGAGCGTGCCAAGGCGCGCCGGAAAGGAAGAACATATGAATTTTGAGGAATATTTTTCTGCGCCCAAAACAGAGCGCCCGCTGGATCGGATCGTGACGGACGGCGGATTCTGCGGCATTTTCCGCACGATCGGATGCGTGGGGGACAGCCTGTCCTCCGGCGAATTTGAATCCATGGCGGAGGACGGCACCCGCGGCTTTCACGATATGTTTGAATATTCGTGGGGACAGTACCTTGCGCGGGACGTGGGCTGTAAGGTCTATAATTTCTCCCGTGGCGGTATGAGCGCAAAATGGTATATGGAAGTCTTTGCGGATGAGAACGACTACTGGAATCCCGAATTTGCGTGCCAGGCGTACATCATCGCGCTCGGCGTAAACGACCTCATTTGCGCCAAGGTGAAAGATCCCGGTTCGGTTTCCGATATTTGCGCAGAGGATTATACGAAAAATTCCAAGAATTTTGCCGGCTACTACGCGCAGATCATTCAGCGGCTCAAAACCATTCAGCCGAAGGCGAAATTTTTCTTGATGACGATGCCGCATGACGGTGTGAATGATGAGATCATTGACGCGCACGCAAAGCTTTTGCATGATATGGCGGCGTTTTTTGATTCTACCTATGTGATCGACCTTGCCGCTTATGCGCCCGTGTATGACGCGGATTTCAAGGCGAAGTATTATCTGGGCGGACACCTTTCGCCCGCGGGGTATATCATGACCGCGCGTGTGGTGGAATCTTACATGGACTATCTCATCCGGCATAACCCCGGCGATTTCAAACAGGTTCCCTTCTACGGAAAGGATTATCATAACGTTTCCGCTCCGTGGTGAAAATCCCATGTCTTTGCAAGGGAAGCCTTTTGCAAAAGGCTCCCCTTGCACCCCCGCGAAAACTTTATCGCAAAAAGACACACACGATCTGATTTTCGGATCGTGTGTGTCTTTTTCTCAGACGGGAAAAACAAGCCTGCCCCCTTTTGCCCGTAAAGTTTTGGGGGTTGTGGGGACTTTTTCAAAAGTCCCCACAAAAAAGCCGTATCCCTTAAGCCGTGCCCCTTACGCGTTATCGCGAATCTGTTCCATCTGCGCCATTTTCCGTTCCATATCCGCGACGAGGGCGAACTGGGTACGGCAACGGTCGAGATTGTGGTTGGGGCGGTGAATTTTGAAGTAGGTGTCGCCGTTTAAGTAATCGGTCAGGAAGCGGATCCCGCATTCAAAGGTCAGAAGTTTCACAGAATGGGGTAACAGCTCCTTTTCCTTTTTGGTGAGGGTATCTCCCATGCTGGAGAGAAATCCCTCTGTATAAGCGGAAAAACAGTCCAGACGGAAGAATACTTTGCGCAGATCCGGTTCGTCCTCTGCCGCGCTGGACGCGCCGAACCGGAGGGCATCGCCGTAGTCGTACAACAGCGAACCGGGCATCACGGTGTCCAGATCAATGACACAGCAGGCTTTGCCGGAGGTTTCATCAAATAAAATATTGTTGAGCTTTGTGTCGTTGTGCGTGACGCGCAATGGCACAAGCCCGTCACGGATGGCGTCGGTGACCACATGCGTGTCGGCTTCCCGCGCAAGCGCAAATGCAATTTCCGTCTGCACATCCTTGGCTCTGCCGCACACATCCTGCCGCACGGCTTCTTGAAATGCGGCAAAGCGCGTTGGCGTGTGGTGGAAATTCGGAATCACTTCGTGCAGTTTGTCTGCCGGAAAATCTGCCAGTCGCTTCTGGAACAATCCGAATGCCATTGCCGCGTCGCGCAAAAGTTCCGGAGATTCCACGGTCTGATAGGTTTTGGCATGGTCGATAAAGTCGTATACGCGAAAATAGCTCTCGCCGTCAAAATAGCAGAGCGCACCGTCCTTGGTCTTGCGGTAGTGCAGCGTCTGGCGGGTGGGATCGCCGCCTTCCGCTGTGATTTTCTTGCGGATGTGATGCGTGACGGCAAAGATATTTTCCATCACTTCTTCCGGATGTGGGAATACGACGTGATTGATCCGCTGTAAAACGTATTGCTTCCCGTCCGCGGCAGTGACTAAGAATGTGTCGTTGATGTGTCCTTCCCCAAACGGCAGAATTTCCACCGCGTCAGAAAGACCGAACTGTGCAAAAATTTCCTGCTTGGTCATAAAAATACCCTCTCTTAAAATCGGAAATTAAACGGAGATTGTACAAAAGAGGATGCCGAAACCGGCGATCCTCTTTTTTCATCTGTTGTTGCTTTTGTTTTCCCTGCGGGATCAATCGCGGGGTTTGCGGAACGGACGGTGCGGTTTCTCGGTTTTTTCCGGTTTCTCGCTCTTGTCGGCATCTTCCGCGCCAGCCATGGCGGCTTTGCGGGAGAGATTGAATCTGCCCTTGGCATCTACGCCAAGGTATTTCACCACAATGGTATCGCCGACGTTTACCACATCCTCGACCTTCTCCACATACTTGGTGTCCAGATCCTTGATGTGTACCATGCCTTCTTTGCCGGGCGCAAATTCTACAAATGCGCCGATCTCGATCACGCGTGTGACTTTGCCGCTGTAAATTGCGCCGACCTCCGGCTCAAACACGATGTCGGCAATGATCTTCTGCGCCATTTCCGCGCTGTCGCGGTTGACTGCCGCAATATAAACGGTACCGTCGTCCTCAATGTCGATCTTCGCGCCGGTATCTGCCACGATCTTCTGAATGACCTTTCCGCCGCTGCCGATGACTTCGCGGATCTTATCCGGATGGATCTTCATGGTAATCATCTTGGGCGCGTAGGGCGAAACGTCCTCCCGCGGTGCGGGGATGGCTTTGAGCAGGATCTCGTCGATGATATAGTCGCGTCCCTTATGGGTGACGGCGAAAGCTTCCTTAATGATCTCCGGCGTCAGACCGTCGATCTTCAGATCCATCTGAATCGAGGTGATGCCCTTGTGTGTGCCGGCAACCTTGAAGTCCATATCGCCGTAGAAATCTTCCAAGCCCTGAATATCGATCATCGTGCGGAAACTGCCGTCCTCTGCGGTAATCAGACCGCAGGAGATGCCGGCAACCGGCGCTTTGATCGGCACGCCTGCGCTCATCAAAGCCAGCGTGGAGCCGCAGACGGAAGCCTGCGAGGTAGAACCGTTGGAGGAAATGACCTCGGAAACGCAACGGATGGCATACGGGAATTCTTCTTCGGGGGGAAGCACCGGCAGAAGCGAACGTTCTGCGAGCGCACCGTGTCCGATCTCCCGCCGTCCGGGGCTACGGGAGGGTTTGGCTTCGCCGGTGGAAAAACCGGGCATGTTGTAATGATGCATATAGCGCTTGGACGTCTGCTCGTCAATGTCGTCCAAAAGCTGTACTTCGCTCAGCGGCGCGAGCGTGCAGGTGGTAAGAACCTGTGTCTGTCCACGGGTGAACATGCCGCTTCCGTGTACACGGGGGAGCAGATCCACTTCCGCCGCAAGCGGACGGATCTGATCCATACGTCTGCCGTCTACGCGCTTGCCTTCTTCCAAAAGCCACTTGCGCACGACGTATTTCTGAATCTTGTACAGGATCTCCCCGAACAGTGCGTGGGAATCCGGATATTTCTCGTCAAACTGCTGATAGACTTTTTCGGTGATGACTGCCATCCGCGCGTCACGGACGTTCTTGTCGTCGGTGTCCAGTGCAACCTTCACTTCGTCGAGGCAGAAAGCCTTGATCTCGTCGTAGATGGCGGGATCGGGGTTGCCGGAGGTGTAGGTGAATTTCTCTTTGCCGATCTCTGCCACGATTCCGTCGATGAAATCGCAGAGCTTCTTGATTTCTTCATGCGCGAGCATGATGGCGTCAAACATCACATCGTCTGCCACTTCTTTCGCGCCGGCTTCGATCATGACCACTTTCTTGTGACTGCCCGCAACGGTCAGTTCCAAGTCGCTCACCGCGCGCTGTGCGGCGGTGGGGTTGATGACCGGTTTGCCATCCACCAGCCCGACGAATACGCCGGCGATCGGTCCGTTCCACGGAATATCCGAGATGGACAGCGCGATGGAAGCGCCGATCATGGCGGTGATCTCCGGACTGCAATCCAAATCGACGGACATGACCATCAGATTGATGGCGACGTCATTGCGCAGATCTTTCGGGAAAAGGGGACGGATCGGGCGGTCGATCACACGGGAGGTGAGGATGGATTTATCGGTCGGTCTGCCCTCGCGTTTGTTGAAGCTGCCGGGGATTCTGCCAACGGCGTACAGCCGGGCGTCGAAATCTACGGACAGCGGCAGAAAATCAATGCCGTCTCTGGGGCGTTCGCTTGCGGTTGCGGTTGCAAGCACGGCAGTCTCGCCGTAGCGGACGAGGCAGGAGCCGTTTGCAAGTCCTGCCATTTTCCCTGTCTCGATCACGAGCGGTCTGCCGGCAAGCTCATAGCGGAATACTTTGTAATTCTCAAACATCTTTCTTTCTTTTCCTCCGTTTCACACACACTGTTCTATGACAGCAACATAGGGCGGAGCCATGCAACCCCGCCCTAAGTATTTTACTTTCTCAGATTCAGTTTCTCGATGATCGCACGATACCGCTCGATGTCCACCTTCTGCAGGTAGCCGAGGAGGTTTCTTCTGTGACCGACCATTTTCAGCAGTCCGCGACGGCTGTGATGATCTTTGTCGTTGTGCTTTAAGTGCTCGGTGAGGGCGTTGATGCGGGTGGTGAGGATGGCGATTTGCACCTCAGGCGAACCGGTGTCTCCCTCATGCGTCTTGTATTGGTCGATGATCTGCTGTTTTTCTTCTTTCTGTAACATGGTGTTTCACCTCATAGAAATATTTCGTCAGACTTCCGTTCCGGTCGGTGAGAGCCAAAAACCGAGTCTGCGATGACGCGGCGTTTTCCTGCCGCAGATACTGATAGAGTATACCACATTTTTTCGGGTTTGTAAAGGGGTTTGTGAAAATTTTCCGCGGTTTTTTCGGAAATTCACAAAATCTTTACCTTTTTATTTGCCTTTATTTGCCGCTGTGATTCGCTTCTGCACCGGCGATTCCTTCCGGCTACCCAAGCGGTCAGGTGGCTTGCGGCACTGTCTTTTCCGCGTTCGGATCGCCGAGATGCTGTGCAATGCGCTTTAAGACGATATGCACGATCGGTACGAACGTCAGCGCCGTCACTGCCCATGAGATGGGGTAGACCACATACAGCATCGGCGGCGTGGGATTCAGCCGGAAGATGGTGTTGATCCACACGATCCGGAGCAGGCAGCTTCCGCACAGGCAAACGACCATGGCGGTCGTGGATTTGCCCAATCCGCGCAGACCGTAGCTGAGCGCGTCCATGAAGCCGCAGAGCACATGGGTGCCTTCTATAATCAGTAACCGCAGATAAGCGGCATCCAACGCGACCGGATCGCTGATTAAGATTCCGCACAGCGGCTTGCGCAGCAGGATCACGCTTCCGCTGACGAGGATCCCGGCAAAGAGCGTGATGACGATTGCCGAAAGGAAAGATTTGCGCACGCGGTTGAGATTGCCGGCGCCGAGGTTCTGACTGACAAACGACATATTGGCAAGCGCAACGGAGTTCATTGCCTGATAAGCGAAGCCTTCGATCTGTCCGGAGGCGGCGTTGCCCGCCATGACGACCTTGCCGAAGGAATTGATGGTGGATTGAATAATCACGTTGGAGAAGGAGAACAGACTGGACTGAATGCCGGCGGGAAGTCCGATGCGGATGATCCAGCCGAATTCCTCCGGATGAATGCGGATCTTCTTCCAATGCAATTTGGAATAGCCGTCCGCACGGGTAAGCGTAATCAAGGCAAGCACAACGGAAATTGCCTGCGAAACGACGGTGGCAATCGCCACCCCCTCCACATCCAGCTTGACTACGGTGACAAAGAAGATGTTCAGTCCGACGTTCACTACGCCGCCGATAACGAGAAACAGCAACGGCCGCATCGTGTCGCCCACTGCGCGCATGATGGATGCGCAGAAGTTATACAGCATGATGATCGGCATGCCGAGGAAGTAGACGCGCATGTAGGTTGCCGCCATGTCCAGAACGTCCGGATCGCAGTCCATCCAGATCAAAAACCGGCGGGCACAGAAAAAGCCGATGCCGGCAAGCACGACGCCGAAAATCAGACTGATGCACACGCAGGTGCCGACCGCGTCTGCCGCACGTTCCCGGTTGTGCTGTCCGACCAATCGCGCGACCAGCACGTTTGCGCCGAGCGAAAACCCGATAAACAGGCTGACGATCATACTGACCAGCGATCCGGTTGCGCCGACCGCCGCCACAGCGTCGTCTCCGACAAATTGTCCAAGCACCGCAATGTCCGCGGCGTTGAACAACAGTTGCAGGACGTTGGTTGCCATCAGCGGCAACGCAAACAGGATCATTTTCTTGGGAATGGAGCCTTCGCACAGGTTCATTTCCGCACGTTTTTGCTTTGCAGCATTCATGATAGTATGTAAGTTTTGAAACTTTCCTCCGATACCGTCGTCTGTTGGGACGGGCGCTTGCCCTTGCGTTTGATGTTTCTGCTGTACGGGGAAGTCAGAATACCTCGGCAAACCATGCCGGCAGATCGGTGTCGCAGTCCAGCATGATCTTGTCGCGGATGACCGCGAGCTGCCGGAACCGCTCCGTGTTGTCATAGCATACAACGGCGTCGCAAAGCGGAATGACCGTGCGCAATGCCTCCGAAAGTTTTTCAAAGCGTTTGCGCACCAGCTTTTCCTCCACACCGTGTCCGCCCGCGTCCACCCGCTTTTGGATTCGGGAGAGCGCAAGCTCCACATCTGCGATGCCGACAAAATAGAGCCGGACGGTGTACCCGGCTTTTTTGGCGTGGGCGATCTGCCGCAAAACGGGCTTGGTCGGCAGCGTCGTTTCCTGATGAAAGGAAACGCCCTGCTCTAAAAACACATTCATTTTGCGCAGCGCGTCCACGGAAGTTTTGATTTGTAAGAAGTTGTCCCGCCAGTCGCCGACCTCGTGCACCATTTCGTCGATGTTAATGCGTTCGCCAAGCGACTGTTCGGCTTTGAGTACATTATATAAGGTTGTCTTTCCGGCGCCGTTGATGCCGGCAAAGATGGTGTAGACCGGTTTCATAACAGCACCTCGTCGATGACGCGTTCCTGCTCGATCTGGAGCTTCAGATTGAGCAGAGCGCGGTAGAACGCTTTTTCCTCCCGCGCACGGCAGGACAGCAGCGCGTCTTCTAACTGCGCCATCGTCATTTGGGTAAACAGCTGATAAAGCTGTGCCGTTTCTTCCACTTTTCGTTTCCTTTCCGCAAAAAAGCTCCCGCAAAGCCGTGTATCTTTGTGTAAACGAACCCTGCTTGTGCAAGGCGGTGTCCTCTCCGTTTGTTTGCGCTCCCAGCTTCCGCCGTGTGGCGGGAGGTCTGCATCCCCGCACGGAAGTCCGGACTCCTTTGATCGATGTGAGGGTTTCACAACAAAAATATCACGCACTCCGCAGGAGAATGCGCGGGGAAAATTCCCCGGTTTTTATCTGACGGGATGAGGTTCTGCTGTTTGCCGGATTATTCCGCGTCGTGATCGACTTCGCCGAACATCCGATCTTCAAACAGGTCGGCAATGCGGTCGCATTCGTCGTCATCGTCTACCGAAAGCAGGATGTCGTCGCCGTTTTCGTCTTTGGTTTGTTTCAGGATGACGTATTCTTCGCCTTCCACATCGTAGTTGCCGTCTGCGTCTTTGGTCATCGGAACCATGGCAAAGTATGCGATTCCCTCGACTTCGACCGAATCGAGAAGTCCGAACTCGGATTCTACGCCGTCCTCGTCGGTGAGGGTGTAAATATCGTCCTGATTGAATTCTTCTGCCATTTTGTGTATCCTCCGTTTTCTGTACTACTCATATTCTATACCGAAAATGCCGGAATGTCAATAACAATTTTTCGCAAAACCGCTTTTTTCTTTCCTTTTTTCGTTTTTCCAAAAAGAATGCGCGGCTTTTTTGGAAAATTCCCGTTTTGCTCTTTACAAATCGACGCTTTATGCGTATAATAATAGGTACAGGATTTTTTTCCGAATTTTTGATACGGAGTTACGCCATGAAATTTTACAACGAACAAACCAAAGAAAAAGAAGAATTCCAACCGATGGATCCGCATCATGTCACCATGTATGCGTGCGGTCCGACCGTATATAATTATTTCCATATCGGCAACGCGCGGTGTTTCGTGCTGTTCGATATGCTCCGCCGGTATCTGGAATACCGCGGCTATCCCGTGACGTTTGTGCAGAACTTCACGGATATTGACGATAAGATGATCAAACGCGCAAACGAGGAGGGCACCACGGTCGCGGCGATCGCGGAGCGGTATATCGGGGAATATTTCACCGATGCGAAAGGCTTGGGCGTCCATCCCGCCACGGTGCATCCGCGCGCGACGGAAAACATCGACGAGATCATCGATCTCATCCGGACGCTGATCGAAAAAGGACACGCCTATGCCGTAAACGGCGACGTGTATTTCCGCACGCTCAGCTTCCCCGGCTATGGCAAGCTGTCGCATACGAATCTGGAAGATCTGATGAGCGGTGCGCGTATCGAAGTCGGGGAACAGAAGGAAAATCCCTTGGACTTTGCGCTTTGGAAAGCTTATAAACCGGGCGAGCCGTATTGGGAAAGCCCATGGGGCAAGGGACGCCCCGGCTGGCACATCGAGTGCAGCGCGATGACGCGGCGGTATCTCGGCGAGCAGATCGACATTCACTGCGGCGGACAGGATCTGACCTTCCCGCACCATGAAAATGAGATCGCGCAGTCTGAGGCGGCTTCCGGCAAGCAGTTTGTACGGTATTGGCTGCATAACGGGTACATCAATATCGACAATAAGAAAATGTCAAAATCGCTGGGCAACTTCTTCACGGTACGCGACGTTGCGGAGAAAGTCGGTTATGCCCCCATCCGGTTCTTCTTGCTGTCTGCGCATTACCGTACGCCGGTCAATTACAGCGCGGAGATCATCGAGCAGGCAAAGAACGCGCTGGAACGGCTGTACACCTGTGCGGACAGTCTGGCGTTCTATTGCAAAAATGCGACCGGCGAGCTGAAACCGGAAGAAGAAGCGCCGCTTGCGGCGATCCTTGCCCAAAAGGAACGGTTCATTGAAGCGATGGACGATGATTTCAATACGGCAAACGGCATTTCCGTGCTGTTTGATTTGGTTCGCGACATCCATGCGATGCTGGCAAAGGAGCCGTCGCTTGCCATGGCAAAGGCGGCGCAGGCATTGTTTACGGAGCTTACGACCTTGATGGGTTTTGTCAAGGAAGATACCGACGCGGATTTTGACGCGCAGATTCAAGCCGCGATCGACGCACGCACCGCCGCGAAGAAAGCGAAGAACTACGCCGAAGCGGACCGCATCCGTGCCGAGCTTCTGGAGCGCGGCGTGATCTTGGAGGATACCCCGCAAGGGACAAAGTATCGCCTGAAATAAGCGAGGGGGACGGCTTTTCCGTGGGGACTTTGGCAAGCCCCCACCCCCAAAGCTTCATCGGCAAAAGAGGACGGATTTGCTCCTCCCGGCAAAGAAAACAACACACACCATCTGATCGTTCGGATGGTGTGTGTTTTTCTTTTTTGCTGTAAGGTTTTCGCGGGGATGCAAGGGGAGCCTTTTGCAAAAGGCTCCCCTTGCAAACGCATAAGCTTGTTTTTTGTTTTTGTCCGTTGCGTTCCGCCGTATCGCCGTACTCGCTTATAAAAATGTATTTTTATGCCTTGCGGAATATGCAAAAACAGAATGCATAAATGCATAAAATACAGCAGGGAAGTCTGCGAAAAACGGAATAAGACTGCCGAAAACCCCGTAAAACGCACGAAAAACAGTAAATGTATACAAATACACCACGCGGGAAACAGTAAAACTGCACAACTTACCCAAATTTGCAAAAAATACAAAAAACCGCTTGACAAATGTATAATTATGCGCTATAATAGTGCCATCACAAAACAAAACAACATCCCCAACGGGGAAAGAAAGGAATCTATCATGAAAAAACTGATTGCCTGCCTGCTTCTTGCGGCAACCCTCATCTGCTGTGTCGCGTTCACTTCCTGCGGGGAAGCGAAAGACGTCGCGAAAGTGATCGACATCAACTTAAGCGAAGAACAATATGCGTTCGCAGTCAACAAAAATGACACCGACCTGCTTGCAAAGGTCAACGCCTTCCTGAAAAAGATCAAAGAGAACGGCAAGTTCGACGAGATCTGCAACAACTACTACGGCAACGGCACGCCGCTCACTTTCCAGAGCGCGGCAGAGGACGCAAGCAAGGATCAGCTGATTGTGGCGACCTCCACCGGTTTCGAACCGTTTGAAATGGTGGATCAGAACGGCAACTTCTCCGGCATCGACATGGAGATCGCCTACTATCTGGCACAGGAGCTCGGCAAAGAGCTGGTGATCAAAGACATTGATTTTGACGCGATTGTCAACTCTGTCAACACCGGGATCTGCGATATCGGCATGGCTGGTATGACCGTCACGCCGGCACGGGAAAAAGAAGTGACGTTCAGCGAGAGCTACTACAACGCTTCCCAGGTCGTGGTCGTAAAAGCGGACGATACCACCTTTGACAACTGCAAGAGCAAAGAGGATGTGGAAGCGATTCTGAACGCGCTTACCGCAGACAAAAAAGTCGGTTGCCAGGCTGGCACGACCGGTGAGACTTACATCGTCGGCGATAAATTCAACGCAGACGGCACGGTGAATGAGGACGGCTACGGCTTCCCCGGACTGAAAGCCCAGAAGTGTGCATACAAGTATGTCGCGCTTGCCATCACCGATATGATCAACGGCAATGTGGACCTTGTGATTGTAGACAACGGTCCGGCAAAAGCTGTCGTCAACAAAATGAACGGCAAATAAACAACATCCAGAACAACCCTGCCGACCAAAGCAAGCCGGCAGGGGTTGTTTCCTATCACAGGAAGGACTTTACCTATGAATCTTGGTTATAAATTTCAGATGTTTTGGGAGCTGTTCATCACGCAGGGCGGCTGGAAGCGCGTCATCAGCGAGGGATTGAAAAATACCATGCTGATCGCGGTATTCGGTTTGCTGATCGGCATTGTGATCGGTACGCTGATCGCCACGGTTGCCGTGATGCCGAAGTATAAGCGGCTGCCGCGGGTGCTCAACCGTATTTGCCGGGTGTATGTCGGATTTTTCCGCGGTACGCCGATTGTGGCACAGCTTTTGATCGCTTATTATGTGTTGTTCCCCTTGATGGGGATAAAAGTTTCGTCCCTGCTCACCGCGATTCTGGTGTTCGGCTTCAACAGCGGCGCCTATGTCTCTGAGATGATGCGCGCGGGGATTCTTGCGGTGGATCCCGGACAGATGGAAGCCGGACGCGCACTGGGACTTTCCTATGCGGTGACGATGATGAAGATCGTGGTGCCGCAGGCGGTGAAAAATATTTTGCCGACGCTTGGCAATGAATTCATCGCGTTGGTCAAGGATACCTCCGTGGTCAGCTTCGTCGCGGTCATCGACCTGTACAAAACCTTTAACGAAATCGGAAATGTCCGGTATGAATATCTGATGCCGTATTTGATGATGGCGCTCATGTATATCGTCATTGTGCTGATCATCACCGGATGCATGAAACTCTTGGAGAGGAGGCTGCGGAAAAATGAACGATAAATCCTGTGAGCAGGGCGAGGTGCTCCTGCGCACCGAAAAGCTCTCCAAGCATTACGGTTCCCTTGTCGTCTTGGACGAGATCGACGAAGTGGTGCACAAGGGCGAAAAAGTTGCGATCATCGGACCGTCCGGCAGCGGAAAATCCACGTTTTTGCGATGCCTGAACTGCATGGAGGATCCCACCTCCGGTTCGATCTATTTTCATGGGACGGACCTTGCGGATATGCGGGTGAATATCAATCATCACCGCGAACATATCGGCATGGTGTTTCAATCGTTCAATCTGTTCGCCAATAAAACGGTTCTGGAAAATATTATGCTTGCGCCGGTATACCTCGGCAAATGTAAGCTCCGCGCCGTCAAACGGAAAAATTTCTGCACACGCATCGGCAACCTTTTCCGTGCAAAGGAGAAAAAGAATCCGTTGCTCCCTGTAACGACGACGAACGAACAGATCAAGGCGGACGCGAAAAAGAAAGCGATGGAATTGCTTGCACGGATCAATCTGACCGAAAAAGCAGACGTCTATCCGTCCACCTTGTCCGGCGGACAGAAACAGCGGATTGCCATTGTCCGCGCCCTTGCGATGAATCCGGAAGTCATGCTGTTTGACGAACCGACCTCCGCATTGGATCCGGAAATGGTCGGCGAAGTGCTGGATCTCATCCGCACGCTTGCAAACGAAGGGATGACCATGGTCATTGTTACCCATGAAATGGGTTTTGCGCGTGAAGTCGCGGATCGCGTTCTGTTCATGTACGGCGGAAAAATTGCGGAACAAGGCACGCCGGAACAGGTATTCGGCAATCCGCAGAATCCCCGGACGCAGCAATTCCTCAAGGCGGTTTTGTAAGGGTACGGCTGGATTTTGTAAGGAAGCGATTTCTCATGGACTTTTGTCTTTGCGGGGGCTTTGCAAAAGCCACCGCAAAGACAAAACTTTTGCAGGATCCCAAAAAGCGCACACACCCTCCGGATGCAGGAGCGTGTGTGCGCTTTTTTGATTACAGAGACTTCGCGTTTATCCCGGAGATTTTACGGGGATAGAAAAAGGGAGCCTTTTGCAAAAGGCTCCCTTGGGGGAAAAACGTGTTTACTTTCGGTCGTCCGGGTGGAAGGCTTCCGTGAAGGGGTTAAAGTCCGGATCGTTGAGGGTTTGTGCCTGTTCCTCGGCTCTCTTTTTCTCCTGTTCTTTCTTCCGGCGTTCGTTTTCTTCTTCGATCTTCTTCTGCCGTTCGATGCCGATCTGTTCGACTTCCTCCATGGAGCTTCCCTCCATCGCGGCTTTGAATTCGTCTGCGTCCATGGTTTCATGGGCAAGCAGGAAATCCGCAACGAAATCCAGCTTATCGCGATGATCGGTGAGAATCTGTTTGGCTTGTGCATAGGATTCTTCAATGAGGTTTTTCACCACTTCATCAATCAACGCGGCAGTTTTTTCGGAGAAGTTCTTGGAAGTATTGAGGTCGCGTCCGAGGAATACCTCGTCGGAGGAATGCTCCGAACCGTAGACAATCGGACCAAGCTCCTCGCTCATTCCATAGCGGGTGACCATGTTCCGGGCAAGCGCGGTTGCGCGCTGAATATCGTTGGAAGCGCCGGCGGAATAATCTCCAAAGATCAGTTCTTCCGCAACGCGACCGCCAAGGAGCGTGGTAATTTCCTCTTTGAGCGCACTGCGATAGACGCTGAAACGGTCTTCTTCCGGCGGATTGAGCGTAAAGCCGAGCGCGTTGCCGCTGGGGATAATGGAGATCAGGCGTACCGGCGGCTGAGAGGGAAGAAAATGCCCGATGATCGCGTGACCGGCTTCATGGTAAGCGGTATTTTTCTTATCGTGTTCGTTGAGCTTCGCGTTTTTCTTCTGCGGTCCGACGGTCACCTTCAGCGCGGCGGCTTCGATGTCGTCCATGCCGATCATTTCCTTATTGGCGCGCGCGGCAAGCAATGCCGCTTCGTTCAACAGATTGGCAAGCTCTGCACCGGTCATACCGACCGTGGTCTGCGCCACTTTTTTCAGATCCACATCGTCTCCGAGCGGTTTGTTCCGCGCGTGTACGCGTAAGATCGCTTCGCGTCCGCGCAGATCGGGGTAGCCTACGGTGATCTGCCGGTCAAAACGTCCCGGACGCAACAGTGCGGGATCCAGAATGTCCGGACGGTTGGTTGCCGCCATCACGATGATGCCGTCATGTGCGCCGAATCCGTCCATCTCCACCAGCAATTGGTTCAAGGTCTGCTCGCGTTCGTCGTGTCCGCCGCCTAAGCCTGCGCCGCGGTGCCGTCCTACGGCGTCGATCTCGTCGATGAAGATCACGCTGGAGGTGGTCTTACGCGCCGTGTCAAACAGATCGCGCACACGGGACGCGCCGACGCCGACGTAAAGCTCTACGAAATCGGAACCGGAAATCGAATAGAACGGAACGCCCGCTTCTCCCGCGACCGCTTTCGCAAGCATTGTTTTACCGGTACCGGGAGGACCGACCAAGAGGACGCCGTGCGGAATGCGCGCGCCGAGCTTGGTATACTTGGACGGTTGCTTCAAAAAGTCCACAACCTCTTCCAATTCTTCTTTTTCTTCGTCCACGCCCGCAACGTCGGCAAAGCGTACCTTATTTTTCTCGTCGCTGCCGAGCTTGGCTTTTGCCCGTCCGAAAGAATTGGCTCTGCCGCCGCGGCTTTTGTTCAGAATATACACCGTCAGCACGACCATCATAATAATGATAATCAGCATCGGGAGCATGGACACCCACCACGGCACGGTTTTCGGCGCGGGGTAATCGTAATCCTTTAGGATGCCCTCGCTGTGCGCGGCTTCGATATACTCGTGGCAATCGCTGTAAAACAGGCTGAGATCGCGCAGCTGATAGGTGATTTTGGTTTTGTCCGTTTTGACGATCTCGATGCGGTTGGAACTGCCGTCCACGGTAAACGACTCCACCTGCTTATCACGGAACATCGCCACAATGTCGCTATACTGTACATCTTTCTGTCCGGTTCTGCCGAGAATGAGATAACAGCCTGCCACAATGATGGCAATGATGATAAACCATGTGAGTAAGCTCTTGAGATTACTGTTCTTTTTCATAATGCCTCCGATCTATCATGGCGCGCGCCGCAGGTGCAAAGATCCGCGCGCGTTGCCGAATAAAGAAAACGCAAAGGAGAGAAATCGCATAGGGTTATAACCATTATATATCAAAATCCGAAATCTATATCGGATTCTGCGGAAAAGAAATGCGAGCCGCTGTAAAAATTGCAGGAAACGGCGGCGTTTTATTCGTAAATTTCCTTTTTCAGTACGCCGACGTAGGGAAGATTGCGGTATTTTTCCGCAAAATCCAGTCCATAGCCGACTACGAATTCGTCGGGAATCTCACATCCGACATAATCCGGTGTGAAATCGACCACGCGTCTGGTCGGTTTGTCCAGTAACGTGCAGGTGCGCACACTGCGTGCGCCCTTGCTTTTCAGATAGCCGACCAGCATGTTTAAGGTGCGTCCGCTGTCGATAATATCCTCAATGACCAGAAGATCAAGATCGTGAATATCGTTTCGCTTCAGGTCCATGATGATATTCAGTGTGCCGGAACTGACCGTGGCGTTTCCGTAGGAGGAAACTTTCATGAAATCAATTTCAATGGGCAGATGGATCTTCTTCATCAGATCGCCCATAAATACGGCGGAGCCTTTCAGAATACAAAGCAACACCAACCGCTCGCAAGCGGCGTAATCGCGGTTGATCTCGTTTGCAATGCGGGTGACGATCTCCTCGGTTTCTTCTTTGGAAAGTAAAATATGATCAATGTCCTGATTGATATTCATGTGAATATCCTTTCTCTTACATCGTATTTTTTAAGAATTTGCGGGAATATATACGGCAAAAATCCGCGCGGCTTCCGTTGGCAGCGCCATATCTGCGCGGCACACGCCCGGAATCCACAAAATTTCACCTGCGGCGTTACACAGAAACGGCAAAGACGACCGCATCCGTGCAGGGATTTTTGCCTGCTGCATCAAATTTTTACAGCTTTTGTGCAGACGTCCGCACAGCACGGTGTCGCCCGGCTGACGGTATCGCGTATAAAAGGCTAAGTCTATTGTAGCAGAATTCATTTCTGTCCGTATTGCCAAATTGTAAACATTCTGTACAGCGGCAGATTCTTTTTCACTTTTTGACAAAAAAAGCATTCCGCCGCGTGCCAGCGGTTGCAATGTATCCCAAAAAACGGGAATCATCGCGTTGGACACGTCCGTCTGCGCGGAGCCGGATCTTTCCTTTACCGGGACGAATCGCAGCGCGTCTGCGTCCGCGTAAACCGTTGCGCCGGATAAAGAGAGCGCGGCTCCTGTCTTTGCAGTTTTTGCAAAGGTGAGCAACGCTTCGTTTTGCGCAAAGGAAAGCGGCGCGGCGCTTGCGGCGGCAAATTCGCGCGCAAGCACGCGCACGGCAAGCGCGTCCGGCAAGGTCTGAAAGAGCGCGCGCGGCGGGGAGACGGGAATCTTTGCGACTTCGCTTGCAAAATAAGCGTCGTCGCGCGCCATCGCGTCCGCAAGCCGCACGGCGGCAAGAGAAGCACGGGGATTCAGGCGGCGTAGCGCCGGCGTGACAGTCTGCCGCAGATAATTGCGGGCATACTGCGGATCGTCGTTTGTGGAATCGGTGACGAACGGTAGGGCGTTTTCGTTGCAATAAGCCAATAGATCCGCCTTGGGAAAGGCAAGCAACGGGCGCAGGATCCGTCCGCTTTGCGATAAGATGCCGCGCATCCCGTGCGCTCCGCTTCCGCGGATGAGACGCAACAGCAGGGTTTCCAACTGATCGTCCGCATGGTGCGCGGTCAGGATCATGCAACGGCAGGCACGGTCTGCCTGCGCGGGGGAAGCGGCATGCAAGAGGGTTTCCAACCGCTTTGCTTCTGCATTCAGCACAGCATAGCGCACACGGCGGGCGCAATCTTCCAATCCTTCGCCGCTTTCTTTGGCAAGCGTGGGAATATCGCGGTCTTTTCGGATAAACGCAATGGCGTGGTGCGCACAAAACGCTTGACAGAACTGCGCGTCGCGGTCCGCTTCCGCGCCCCGGATCCCGTGGTGCAGATGGAGCGCGTACAGCGCGAGCCCTTTGGTACGGGCAAACGCCGCGGCAAGCGAAAGAAGCGCGACCGAATCCGCGCCGCCGGAAAAGGCGACGAGTAGCGCGGCAACGTTTGCGGGGAGCAGACGGGTAAGCGCCGTGTCAAACCGGCGCGTCAATCCGTCGGCAGTGCGCGCCCCATCTGTTTGCGGCGCGCTCATTGCGGCGGTGCCTCCTGATCGGAGAGGGAGACGAATTTTGTGAACTGTCCGAGCCATCCCATTTCCACCTCTCCCGTCGAACCGTGCCGGTTCTTCGCGAGGATGATGGAAGCCTTGTTCTGCTTGGACGGATCGTCGCGGTCATAATACTGATCGCGGTAGAGGAACATGACAATATCCGCGTCCTGCTCGATTGCGCCGGAATCGCGCAGATCGGACAGCATCGGACGTTTGTCGGTACGGGATTCCGGTCCGCGGGAGAGCTGTGCGCAACAGATGACCGGCGCCTGCAATTCTTTGGCAAGTAATTTCAGCCCGCGGGAGATCTCCGCGACTTCCTGTACCCGGTTGTCGATCTTCCGGTCGCTTTGCATCAGCTGTAAATAGTCGATGATGACCATGCCGAGATTTTTCACCCGCCGCAATTTGGCTTTCATCTGTGTGACGCCGATCCCGCTGGTATCGTCGATGAGAATGTTGCATTCGGAAAGTGCGGAAGACGCTTCCGCAAGTTTTGTCCAGTCGTCCGGCTCCAATTTTCCGGTGCGGAGCTTGTGGCTGTCTACCAACGCTTCACTGGAGAGCATACGCGAGACTAACTGTTCGTTTGACATTTCCAAAGAAAAAATGCAGACGGTCTTACCGGTGGAACGCGCGGCTTTGGTGGCGATATTCAGTGCAAAACTGGTTTTTCCCATGCCGGGACGCGCACCGATGAGCACCAGATCGTTTTTGCCCATGCCGACCAGTACCGCGTCCAGCGCGGAAAATCCGCTGGGAATGCCCATCACTTCCTCCGGATTGGTTTCCAAGAGCTTCAAATGTTCGTAAGTCTGCACCAACACTTCGCTGATGGGCGTGAAATTCTGCTGAATATTGCCCTGTGCGATGGAAAAGATTTTCTGTTCCGCCGCGTCCACAATGTCCGCCACCGGCGCGGAGGCGGTGTAAGCAGTTTCCGTGATTTCGTCGCAGGCGCCGATGAGGCGGCGCAACGTCGCTTTGTCCCGCACGATCAAGGCGTAATCCTTGACGTTGCGCGCGGACGGCACAGACTCCACGATCAATTTCATGTAATTTGCCGCTTCCGCTTCGTCCTGCCCGCCGCCCTGCGTGAGCAGATTCAACAGCGTCACCGCGTCGATCACCTGATTTTTGACGAACATTTCGTTCATGCAGTCGAAGATCTGCCCGTTCTGCGGCACATAAAAATCTTCTTTATGCAGAATGCCCGCGATCTCCGAAAAACATTCCGGATCAATGAGGATAGAGCCGAGGACCGATTGCTCCGCTTCCATGGAAAACGGGAGCTTCCGGTTGATCAGTTCGTCCGCCATGATTTATTTTGCCTCCGTGACGACAACGGTGACTTTGCCCACCACTTCCGGGAACAGCTTGATCTCTACGGAATAGGTACCGAATGCCTTGATGGCTTCCGGCAGGACCAGCTTGCGCTTGTCGATCTCAATGCCGTGCTGTTTCTGCATGGCTTCCGCAATGTCTTTGGTGGTGATGGCGCCGTAGAATTTACCGTCCGCACCGCCTTCGCCGTGCAGTTTGACGGGGAACGACGGGAGTTTTTCGGCAAGTTCTTTTGCCGCCTGCTTTTCCAGTTCAATCTGGCGCAGCCGTGCGGCTTCCTTTTGTTTCAGTTCATTGATGGCGCTTGCGGTGGCTTCCACGGCAAGCCCTTTGGGCAGTAAGAAATTGCGCGCGTATCCGTCGGATACGTTCACCATTTCGCCTTTCTTGCCCTGTGCTTTGACATCCTGTGTTAAAATGACCTTCATGATAAGCTCCTCCTTGCCGTATGGCATGTTGTATGTGTGAGATAGGGAATGTGGAAAAGACGGTCAGGATTTCGGCAGATAATCGTCGATGGCGCGTTGCAACTCGGAAATGACCGCGCTCATGGCGCCGCTGAGCTTCGCGCCGGCGCTGTCAAAATAGCCGCCGCCGCCGAGCTTTTCCAAGATGATCTGCACATTGATCCTGCCCGCGCTGCGCGCGGAGACATGCACGGCGTCCGCGATCCGGCAGAGTGCAAACGACGCTTCCACGCCGTCGATGCCGAGCAATTTATCCGCGACTTTCGCGGCGATCACACGGTCGTCGTCGGTGGTATCGCCGCCGTCGTAGCTTGCGATGGCGATGGAAGTGCGGTAAATGCGGACATTGTTTTCAAAACGCGCTTCCCGGATAAATTCATCAAACTCGCTGCAAAACAGCCCCTGAATATCCGTCGGATCCGCGCCCTCGTTGCGTAAATACAGCGCGCTCGCATAGGTGCGCGCACCGGTGTTGCGGGTGAATTGTTTGGTGTCCAGCATCATGCCGCTGAGCAGCAGATTGGCTTCTTCCTTGTTCAGGGTGCTGGTCGGCAGGATCTGTTCCAGAATCTCCGCGACCAGTTCGCTTGCGCTGGAGGCGGACGGCTCGATATAGGTGATTTCGGGCGCTTTTTGATATTCCGCCGTTTTCCGGTGGTGGTCGATGATGACCACATGATCGATGGCGTCCGCAAATTCCGGCGCCTCAAACTGCCGGATGTTGTTGACGTCCACGATGATGAGCAGGGTGTTTGCGAGAATATGGTCCTGTGCGCTTGCGCTGTCGATCAGAATGCGGCGGTATTCCGATTGCGCGTCGAAGATCCGCGTACAACGTCGGAGATTTTCATTTTGCGGGGAAATGATGATATGCACCGGTTTCCCGCAATACTGTGCCAGCCGCGCCATTCCCACGCATGCGCCGATGGAGTCATAATCCGCGCCGCGGTGTCCCATAATCAGCACATTGGGGCTCTTTTTAATCAGCCGGAGCAACTCGTTTGCCACGACGCGCGCGCGCACTTTGGTGCGCTTCTGCACGGTTTTGGTGCGTCCGCCGTAGAAAGCAAGCCCCGTCGCACTTTTTACAACGGCTTGGTCGCCGCCGCGCTGTAACGCCATATCCAAGGCTTCCTGCGCGGCTTTTTCTTTGTCGGGCAGTGTGCCGGAGAGACAGGAAACGCCGATGGACACGGTGGGCGGCTGTTCTTCCTCCCCGACCGGAATTTCCCGCACGGTGTCTAAAATATCAAATTTATCTTCTGTGAAATCCTGCATCTTCCGTGCCGGAAACAAAAACAGGAATTTGTCGCGCTCATATTCTTTTAAGAATCCGCCCGCCTGCGCCGCCCAGTGCGCAAGTGCGTCGGAGACGCGCGTGGTGGCGGTGCGATACCGCTCCTGCATGGTTTGCGAAAGCTCGTTTACATTGTCAATGATGATGTACGCGACAAAGGTTTCTTCTTCCGCGCGCAGGCGCTTGGCGGTTTCTTCTTCGGTGTGATCGTCGAACAGCAGAAGTAAATATTGCTTTTCATGGCTGACGATCGGGTAGGAGCTGACGGAGTAGATGCCGCCGAACATCGGCTTGCGCTGTGTGGTCTTGGCTTGGATGTCCGCAAGGGTGACGCCGGTCTCCAAATCGCTTAGATTTTTGCCGTAGATGGGGGTGGTGGCGTTTTCCCGATGCGCACCGAGCGCGAGGTTGTACCAGATAATACGTCCGGAGGGATCGCAGATGAGCACCGGCAGGTTCAGCCGCAGTAAAAAGTCCAGGGTGACGTTTTCAAATACGGCGTTCAGTTCCGATTCGTTGACTTCGATGCTCTGCATGCCGCGCAATTTGATGATGATGGCGATCAGCGCGGAAAAAACCAAATAGGTACTGCCAAGCAGAACCGCGGAGGACACGGGGGAGAGTACGTTTTTTGCAATCAGAACGGTGTGGAGGGCGAAAAAGGCGAGCGCTAATAAGATCTGCGTCAGAATTCGTCCGGAGGTACTGCGGCTTTGGAAAAACAGCCGCGAAGCGCTTCGTTGTTTCTTTGCCATAAGCATCCTTTCTTTGCCGTATGACGGCAAATTACGGTAAGATCAAAAGAGATTGCCGGAGGGCGGATCGTTTTTTCCGTCGTGAGAGTCTGCGTTGTGGTCGTCGGAGCCATCCTGCCCGTTTTTCTGTCCGTTTTCGTAGGGAGAGGAATCGTCGGAGGAGCCGTCTTGCGAAAAATCGGGGAAAGAATCATCCGGCGAGGAGCCGTTTGTTCCGGGGAATCCGCCGTTTTTTCGCAGATAGGCTTGCATGCGCGCCGCCATCAGCCGCTGAGACGCGCCGAGAACGGACAACAGCAGAATTCCGTTGTAGAATGAGAAGAACAGTAAAAACAAGATCCCGATGAGATAGATCCAGTAAAACGCGGAAACCGGTTGACGGCGTTTACGTTGAATCCGGATACGCAGAAAGATGCCGGAAAGTCCGAGATACGCATAGACCGGCGCGAGAAGGATGACCAAACTCAGACTGGCGATGCCGATGACGCTGGCGGTGCCGGCAAAGAGGCTGATGACGTCCGCGACAAGCAAAACCGCCGCGCTGACTGTGCCGGGGACGAGCGGGTACGGACAGGAGGGAGAGAATTCGTGGTTTTTGGTCAAATAGGCAAACCATTGCGCCAGCGACTGCACACAGAACATGCAGATGATCAAACCGCTGACTGCAATAGACGGGAACAGGGCAAGCACGGCGCGGAACAGGGCGTCCAGCGTTTCGGCGTCCATGGGCGCGAGGGTGTAGCCGTAGGTATTCTGTATCGTTTCGGCAAGCTCGGCATAGAGCGTTGCGAACGAGTCTTTGATTTGCGCGGCAAGCGTGAAAAAATCTTCATACAGCGCGTAGAATACGCGGGTTCCGTATTGGGAAAGCCCATAGAAAAACAGTGTGAGAAACAGGCAGATCGCGCCGCCGCCGCAAAGCAGCAGAATGACGGAAGTACGCCGGTACTGGTAGGCGCGCGCAAGCGGAAATACGCCGGCGAGCGGCAGAAAAATGCACCAGAACATACCGGCAATGCCACCGAGGGCAAAGGAAATACCCGCACCTGCCACCGCGAGCAACAGGGAAAAATAGACGGGCGTTGCATACCAGAGAAAGGAGAAGATCGCGAGGGTGAGAATGGCAAACGGCAAAACCCATCCGGTAAGCGCGCACAGTGCGCCGCTTGCGAGAAATCCAAGGGAAAGTCCGGCGAGCGCACCGCGGGAAATTTGATAATCGGCATTGTAAAAATTCATGCAGGTTCCTTTCCGGGACAAACCCGTTTCAATTTCTATCCATTAATAAAAATCAGAATCTGTCCTTTGATGTTCCATTATAGCACGGATTTCGGAAAATGTAAATAGATTTTTGCCAAGTCTGATGTTTTTTTACGCATTTTTCGGAAAATATTCAAAAAAGGCGGCGCACATCGCCGCCTTTTTGCTATACTATGCAGTAGAAACAGGAGGTATGGATATGAAAAGTGAACCGATCTGGAAGCCTTTCCCTTTGAACAGCTGGAGCGAAAACCCGTTTTCGCTCCTTGCAGACGATTGGACGCTGATTACCGTGCAGAATGCCCGCGGAGAAGCCAATGCCATGACTGCGTCGTTTGGCGGATTCGGGGTGTTGTTCGGCAAGCCCGTCTGCTTTGTGTTTATCCGGCAAAGCCGCTATACCTACACTTTGACGGAGGCGACCGACTGCCTGTCTCTTTCGTTTTTTGACGCAACTTATCGTAAAGAGCTTTCGTATTGCGGGAAAGTCAGCGGACGGGACGAGGAGAAACTTGCCGCCTGTCAATTTACCTTGCACAGCGTGCCAAAGCAAGCGCCGTTTATCGAGCAGGCGCGCCTTGCTGTCTGCGCAAGGCAGTGCTACGCCGATTTTCTGCACAAAGAGGGCGTTCGCGATCCCGCCGTGCTTGCCCGCTATTATCCGGAGGGCGATTTCCATAAAATGTACGTCTGTGAGATTACGTCGCTGTGGCGGCGGGAAGCAGACGAGGACGGAAAAAACGAGTGCGGGAGCTTTTGAAAAAAGCCCCCGCACTCCTGCAAATTTGACTTGGCTTCCCGCAAGGCTTTCGCGCAGAAACATCGGGTTCCGATCTTTTTTCTGCAACCGCTTTGCGGGTGCGGGGAGGCTTGGGAGCGTCCCCGTAAAACAAGCGTATTTTTAAAATGCGAAATAATGTTTTGCGTTATAATAGCAGATATTCTGCGCGATCTCGGCAAGCGTTGCCATATCGCGGGGATACTCTCCGTTTTCCACCCAGGTGCCGAGCAGATTGCAGAGAATGCGGCGGAAATATTCATGCCGGGGATACGAGACGAAGCTGCGGCTGTCGGTGAGCATGCCGACGAACTTGGAAAGCATGCCGAGATTTGCAAGCGCGCGCATCTGATTTTCCATGCCGTCACGCTGATCGTTGAACCACCAGCCGGAGCCGAACTGCATTTTTCCGGCGCCCGGCCCTTGCTGGAAATTGCCGATCAGGGAGCCGATGACATAGTTATCTTTCGGATTGAGCGGATAGAGGATGGTTTTCGGCAGTGCGTCGCAGACCGCAAGGGAATCGAGGAAGCGGGAGAGCGACTGCGCGATCTCAAAATCCGCGATGGAATCAAATCCGGTATCCGCACCGATCTTTCGGAACATGGCGGTGTTGTTATTGCGCATTGCGCCGATGTGCAACTGCATCACCCAACCGCGCGCGGCGTATTCCTTGGCGCAGTGCTGTAAGAGCGCGCATTTGTAAGCGGCGGCTTCTTGTTCGCTGATGGGTTCGCCGTTCATCCGCTTTTCCAATACGGCGGCGGCGTCCCCTTCGGCATACGGCGCGCTTTCAATGGAATGATCGGCAAGGCGGCATCCGTGCATGTCGAAGAATACAATGCGGGCGGTGAGCCAGTCCAACAGCTGCGCATAATTCTGCGCGCCGGTGGCTTCTATATAGGAAAGGAAAGAATCTTTGGCAATGTCCGTCACTTTGTCCGGACGGAATGTGGGCAGGACTTTCGCGGAGAAATTGTGGAGCTTTTCATGATAGATCAGCGTGTCCGCCGGATCGTCCGTGGTGCAGATGACTTCCACATGGGATTTTTCCACAAGGGCCTGCGGCAAAAAGGCGGGCGTGGCAAGCCGTTCGTTCACGATGTCCCAGATTTTTTTGCTGGTGCGGGCGCACAGCTCGTCGGTGACGCCGAAATAGCGGAGCAATTCCAGGTGCGTCCAGTGGTAGAGGGGGTTGCCGATGAGGTATGGCATCATGGTGGCGAACTGCTCGAACTTGTCATAGTCCGGCGCGTCGCCCGTGATCATCTCCTCCGGAATGCCGGCGGTGCGCATCTGCCGCCACTTGTAGTGGTCGCCGCCCAAAAACAGATCGAACGCGTTGCGAAACGGCTCGTTGTCCGAAAGCTGCTTGGGGGAAAGGTGGCAGTGGTAGTCAATGATCGGCAGATCTTTCACGCTGTTGTAAAGCTCCTTGGCGACCTTGGAGTGCAACATGAAATCTTCGTTGATAAACATACGGTATCGTCTCCCTTTGTTTTGCTTTTTGATGATTGTAGTATACCACAGTCCCCAAAAAATTGCAAGCCTTTTTTTCATTCCGCGCGGCGTGGCGAAATGCCCAAAATGACGTTCAAAAATTGTGAAAAGCGCCGAAAGATGAAAAAATTCCGGTCTACACTTGACTTTATGCACAAAATTTAGTACAATGCTTATAAAGGAATACTTTGCGCACAATTTCTATTTCATATAGAGAAAGGAGCGAACCATTGGAAAAAAAGCAGATCAAACGAACGAAACGGACTCGGATTGGCAGACGCGTGCTTTTCCTCGCCCTGCTTTCCTGCCTGCTTTGTATTTTCTCTGCATGCGACTTGTACGCGCCGCAGGAAGTGGTGTCGATCGAAGATCCGGCACAAACCCTTGCGGTAGAGGACCATCTGCATATCCCGCAGTCGGTTCACGACAACGACGGCAGTTGGCAATCCACCTGGAACGATTGAGGTAGAGACGATTCACAAACGTATTTCCACCAATTTGCAAAAAACGAAAGGAACCATTATGAAAAAAAGTATTTTCACCCGGATCGGCCTGCTTTTGCTGGCAGTGGTGCTGACGCTTTGCGTGTTCACCGCCTGCGGCGATAAGCCGGATGACGGAACCACCACTCCCGGCGGCGACGGTCCCGTTGTACCGCAGACCGGTACGCTTGCGTACATGCTCAAAGATTACAAACTGATCGGACCGACCGGTCTAGGATCTTCGTCTCCGGTGACGAAAGGCGCGGCGCTGATCGAAAAAACCATGAATCAGCTTGCCGGCGGCGCGATCGAAGTCTCGGACGACTATGTGCGTCGCGGACAGGCGGTCCCCGAAAAGAATAACGAGATTCTGGTCGGCGCAACCAACCGTACTTCTTCCAAGAACACGCTGGAGTCCATCACGACTGCGCGTGCCAACAGCGATTTGGACTATACCATTTCGATTCTGGACAAAGAAGTGGTCATCACCGGCGGCACTGCCGACGCAGTCTACAATGCCTGCGTGCGGTTTGCGGAAATGCTGGCGCGTCCTGCTTCCGAATTCTCCACCGGTTACACCGAAAAGCATACGCAGACCTATGACATCACTACCTACGGCGGCAAGCCGATTGAAAGCTATGTCATTGTGACTGCGGCAGAGCCGAGCGAAGAACTGCTTGCTGCTGTGACGGCATTGCAGACTGCGATCTACAAGGCTTCCGGCTTCCGTTTGACGATCGTCACCGACGAGACGACAGAAGCGGAATGCGAGATCGTGGTCGGCGATACCAACCGCGCCATCAGCGCGAGCGCGAAGAAAGAACTCTTTGCAGTCCGGAAGAACTGCGCGTTCGACTATTATGTTGCAACGAGCGGCACCAAAGTCGCACTTTACGGCGGCTATGAGCCGGCGACCATCAGCGCAGTGGAAAAATACGCGGCAGAATGCATCAAAGCGGAATACGCAAGCGCACTGCCGGCTTCCTTCAACTTTAAGAATCCGGACATCGCGGCTTCCGTGAAGCTCAACGGCGTGGAACCGAGCGATTATGTGATCGTCATTCCGGTCAACGCTTCCTTTGACATCCGTTATGACGCTTACAAGCTCAGCCAGTATTTCTTGACCAAATGCGGCTACTATGTCAACGTCGTGACTGACGATTCGCCCGAGGCGGAGCATGAGATCATCCTCGGCAAAACTTCCCGCAAGACCACGCTCGGCGCGGACAGCATCGACGCGTACAAGGCGGCGTTTGTCGGCGGCGACCTCGTGTTTGACGCAGGACATTATTACGGCGTGACCTTGATGGTCAAAAACTTCCTCAATCAGTACGACGACGTTTCCAACCCCATTGTGGTGGCAGGAAGCTACACGCAGTCCGGCAAAGTCACGGACGTGCAGCTGGAGTGGGAGAACAACGGCGCCGCAATCAAGGGCTTCAAGAAAGACGTGCAGGAGACATTTGACGACGTTACCCGCGGTCTGAACGGCAAAAACAAACTGACGTTGGTCTGGAACGAGGAGTTTGACGGCAAGGTGGAAGATCAGTTCGACGCGGAAAAGATCACGCTCAGAGCCGGCATGAGTACAAACGGTTGCTACAACCGTACGACGCCGGATGTGGTATGCTTGGACGGCGAAGGCAACTTGGTCCTGCACACCTATATCTGGGATGAAAAAGCAGAACAGATCATCGATCCCGACAATCTGCCGGAAGGCTACACCCTCAGCGCAGACAAGAAAGAGATCAAGAATGCACAAGGCTCGACCGTGTGGAAGTATGACAGCGAGCTGAACCGCTATATCACGAACACTTCCGTCAACACTTCCAATACGATGAACTTCCTGTATGGCTATCTGGAAATGCGCGCGAAAGTGCCGGCATATGGCATGGGCGAGTGGACGTCCTTCTGGGCGACTTCCGGGCATGCTGTGATGTATGCAAATTATTACTATAACAAGTACGGGGAAAACCTCACCGACAACACCAAGTACGGCATCGAGATCGACTTCTTTGAAGTGTTCTCCAGCCTCAATCCGGTTGCAAACATGCACAAATGGTACAGAAACGACACGCCGGAGCATCCGAATCCGTGGTACGGTTATTTGAAGCAACAAGGATCCACTACCCGTGATATGCTGGCAGACGGCAATGACGGCGCAGGACAGACCACAAGCGGTGCGCGCGTGTACAAAGATCATGACGGTACCATCGCTACGAAGTATCACACACACGGCTTCTTCTGGACAAAAGACATCATGTCTTTCGCGGTGGACGGCAACTTCTACTACACCTGGAACCTGAATGAAGATTTCGGTCTGTACTGCTACTTCGATCCGACCACCAACACCTACAAGTCCACCGGTAAGAACGGCGGCGGCGAGCGTGCCGGCATGCTGGAGTTCGGTGCAAGAGATAAGGCGACCGGCGAGATCGACTGGAAAAAGGTTGAGCCGCTGGCGATTATCATCAACAACCAGATGTATTCAGACGCTTATATTCAGAACGAGGGCGGTGCTTGGGGTAGATCCAACGTTCCGCAGCTTGCCCTGTTCCAGGATGGACGCTTTACCTACACCATCGACTACCTGCGTCTGTATCAGATCGCGGATTATGATATGCTCTGCCTGACGCCGGATGTCATCGGCAAAGGCAAAAAGGTTCAGTAATTGAAACAACCAAAAATAAAAAGAACCCAAAGATACCGGAATTTCCGGTATCTTTGGTGTCCATTCCATCTTTTTCAGAAAACGTTTGCAAAAGCAAAACGAGGTATTTACTTATGAAATTTACGGAACATACCATTGTCATTCCCAAGGACGCGCATTTTGACGTCAAAAGCGCGGCAATGAAGTTGCAGAATTTCTTCAAGGAATTCGCATTTGTGACTCTGCCGATCGTCACCGACGATACGCCTGCTGTGGAGAAAGAAATCCTCATGGGCAAGGTAGACCGTCCGGAAAGCGCAACCGTGAAGATCGACACCTGGCACATTCGCGTAAAAGGCGAAAAGCTGGTGTTTGACGCGGTGCATTATTATCCGCTCAACCTGGCGGTAGAGGCGTTTATCAAGGAGCAGAAAATTCTGCTTGCGCCGGATTTCAAAATGGACGGACAGACCGACGTCCCGATGTATTGGGGCAAGCATAAGCTGGTTTGGAACGACGAATTCGACGGCAAGGAACTGGATGTGGATAAGTGGACGGGCAGAGCCAACATGAGCATGCCCGACGCAGTGCTTTCCATGCGTCCGGGGATTGTGGATGTGGAGGACGGAAATCTGGTGATGACCACGCGGATTTTGGATCGCTCCAATCCTTACGCACGGTATGAAACGAACTTTTCCATCACCACTGCGGACACCATGAACTATAAGTACGGTTATTTGGAGATCCGCGCGAAAGTGCCGCATTACGCCATGGGCGAATGGCCGTCCTTCTGGATGGTTTCCGGAAACTCGGTGTTGGGACAGAAAGCATGGCGCGAAGCGCACAACGGCGAAGACCGCAAAGTGAAATACGGCGTGGAAGTCGATATTTTCGAGATCTTCTCCAACAAATATCACGTCGTCCCGAATCTGCACAAATGGTATGCGCGCGACACCAATTTCTTAGACGGAAACGGTAACCGCATCGGACATCAGCAGCTTTCCGGCATTGACCAGGGCTCGTCCAAGAGCGGTACCCGCGCGTACCTGTTTACCGACGAAGAAGATCCGAACGGCTGGCATACCTACGGCTTCTTGTGGACGCCGACCGAGATGTCCTTCTCCGTAGACGGGGATTTCTATTATTCCTATGATCTGCGTAAGAACTTCGGACATCCCGACAGCGGCATGGAAGACTACGATCAGCCGCTGGACATCATCTTCAATAATATGCTCTTTACCGAAGGCTATAAGGCTTCTCCGGGCGGCGCATGGGCGCCGAACGCGATCCCCGATACGCCGGAGGGAGCAGACCTGTTCCCCTTGACTTATACCATCGACTATTGCCGGTTGTATCAGTTGGAGGGCGAGGGGGAAATTTTCCTGCCGGAAGAACCGGGACATGGGGTGCTTACGGATCCCAATTCTCCCGACCGTTCTCACGTTCCGCCGCAGGAAAACAAATAAATCGCAGGTCAGCTTGGCGTGGGACGCTTCGCTTTGCGCGAAGCGTTTCCCGCCATCTGGCGGATAAAGATTCTCTGATACAGAACTCGTTGTCACCGATTTGGGTGACAGGCTGGAAACTGCAAAGAGAATCTTTTTTATCAAGATGTGCACAAATTGGCAGATATAGAAAAAACAGAAAATTTGAAGGGGAAAACACCGTCCCCGACAGGAGAAGCGATGATGGAAACACAAAAGCAGGCGCTTTGGCAGGACGACGGCAGCGCCGCACGCCTTGCAGGCGCAATCCACAAAGACGGGACCTATCAGTTGGTTTGGTCGGATGATTTTTCCGGCGACGCATTGGATTTAGACAAATGGACGGGACACGCCAATATGAGCGCACCGGACATTGTGTTGTCCATGGAGGAGGATACCGTCAAGGTCAAAGACGGCATTCTGACGCTCACGACGTCGATTTTGGATCGCGAAAATCCTTATGCGCGCTATAAATCCAATTTTGCGCTCTCCACCCGCAACACCATGAACTATAAGTGGGGGTATTTGACCATGCGGGCGAAGGTGCCGTTCTTCGGCAAAGGCGAATGGCCGTCCTTTTGGATGCACTCCAACGGCAGTGAGCTTGCCAAAGCGGCGCGGGAGGCGCGCGGCGTGTGGCACGATCCGAAATACTTTTTGGAAATCGACATTTTCGAGCAGTTTTCTTCAGTCGATACCATCTTCCCCAATATCCACAAGCATGACTATAAAGACAATGTGCATCAGCAGCTTTCCGGCATCGACCAAGGCGGGAATCTGTTTCAAAGCGGTACCCGCGCATACAAATTCCCCTCGCAGGAGGAGGCGCAGAAGTGGCACGATTACGGATTTTTGTGGACGGAGCATCTGATGGCGTATTCCGTGGACGGCGTGTTTTACTATGCTTACGATCTGTCACGGGATTTCACGCAGAAACCGGAGATCGTCGGCATGGAGGATTTTGACCAGTGTCTGCACATCCTCATCAACAATATGATGTATTCGGAAGGGATGCGCGACGCGCATCCGCAGAACGGATTCTTCAATCGTTGTCCGGCGCCGGGCGCGGAGGGGGACGCGCTGTTCCCCTTGACTTATGAGATTTCTTCTGTGCAGCTCTATCAGATCCCCGGCTACGGCGAATTTTATCAGAAAGCCCCCGGCGGCGGCAAAGCCGTCACCGGAAAAGATCCTTATGCGCCGCACAAGCCAAAGGAAACCCCGTAAAAGCGTATTCGTGAGAAAAAATACAGAATCGAGAAAGAGAATTACAAAATGAAGAAACGAGTTGGAATTTTACTGTTGCTGTTTTGTATGATCGGCACCCTGCTCCTTACACTTGCCGCCTGCGGCACAGAACCCGCGCAGACCACGGCAAACGGCGGCAACGATCAGCCGCCGGCAAACGGTACGCTTGCCGCGTCGCTTGCGGATTATACCGTCGTGGTGTCGGAAAAGGCGTCCGCTTCGGTGAAGAACGCCGCCACAAAGCTGATGAAAGCCTTGGCGGAGCAAACCGGCAAGGAGATCTTAGGCAAGGACGATTATGTAAATAAGCGCAAAGGCGAGACGGTCCCGCAGCATGCAAAAGAGATCCTGCTTGGAAAAACCAACCGCGCGATCTCGGAGGAAGCAACGTCGGCAGTGACTGCCGCGCGCAAGAACCACTACTACGATTATCAGATTTTGTTCGGCAATGCGGAAATTGCGTTGGCAGGCGGCTCGGACGCGGCGGTGGAACAGGCGGTAGACGCTTTTCTTGTGTTCTTATCCCAGCCGGCGGCGAATTATCCGATCGGACATAAGGTTAGCGAACAGCCGGTATACAAAGCGACGACGCTTGCAGGCAAGGAGATCTTCGATTATCAGATCGTGGTGCCGAAAGACGCGGCAGACGATGTGAAAACCGCGGCGGCTTCGCTTCAGAAATCCCTGCGGGAACTGTATGGCTTTGAAGTGCCCGTTTTGGAGGACACGGCAGAGACAAAAGCGACGGAGCTTTGCGTCGGAAAGACGAATCGCGCCATCTCGGACGCGGCAAAAGCGGCGATCATGGCTTCCCGCAATAATTATGTGCTGGATTGCGGGATGCAGGCGGACGGCAGTACCTTTGCGTTCTACGCATTTGACGACAGCGTGCTGTCCATGGCAGTTTCGCAGTTTGTCACGCGTTATGCCGATCCTGCAAAACTGGAAAAACCGGATGTGGTGCCGACGTCCTTTGTCTATCAGAATCCCGATGTAAAATCCATCACCGTTGCCGGCGTGGACATTGGCGAATATGTCATCGTGGTTGCCAAAGATGCGCCGTATGAGACGCGGTACGCGGCGTTCCGGCTGGCGCAGGCGCTGAAGGCGTGGGGTGCGTACGATCTTGCGATCGTGACGGATGAGACTGCCGCAGCAAAGCGGGAGATTTTGGTTGGTCCCTGCAACCGCAAGGCAAGCGGCGTACTAAGCAAGGACGCGTATCGGGTTTCCCTGTATACGGACGGCGCTACCCTTTGCATCGACGCGGGATATTTTACCGGCGTCAGCGCGGCGGTCACGACTCTGCTGAAATCTCAGTTTACGGCGCTTCCGGAAAATTATGTGCTGAGCGGCAAGGTGCAGGTGCCTGCCGAATGGACGGATCACTTTGACTATACCCAAGCGGGAATCTCCGCGACTGCCGACAAGAATTATGCGCTTGTGTGGAACGACGAATTCGACGGCGACGCGCTGGATTTTGAAAAATGGACGGGTACTTATAATATGTCCGGTCCTGCGGATGAATTGACGGTAAAGGAACCGGTGGTGCAGGTCAAAGACGGCAAACTGGTGATGACCTCTTATATCTGGGATCCGGTGGAGGGAATTCCGTTGGATCCGACGAATCTGCCCGCAGGGTACACCGCGCAGGGAAGCGGCAAGACCTATCAGATCAAAAAGGGTGATCGCGTGGTCTGGCAGTATGATTCCGAGGAGAACCGGTATATTTCCAATCTTTCGCTTGCCACCCGCGATACCATGAACTATATGTACGGGTATTTAGAGATGGAAGCCAAGGTTCCGTTTTACGGACGTGGCGAATGGCCGTCCTTCTGGATGCATTCCAACGGAGTGGAGCTTGCCGACGCCGCGCAGAAAGCGAACGGCACCTATCGGGAGAGACGGTATTATCTGGAGATTGACATTTTTGAAATCTTCAGCAGTTCCAGACAGCTTTCCCCGAATATCCATAAGCACAATTACAAGGATGATCTTCACGATCAGCTTTCCACCGATCCGATGGGCGGCGCCAGCGGCAAACGCAAATACGACTTCCCCTCGCAGGAGGAAGCCAACAAAACGCATCGCTATGGTTTCTTGTGGACGGAACACGTCATGGCGTTCTCCATCGACGGCAATTTCTACTATTGGTATGATTTAAGCAAAGATTTCGGCACGAAAAATCCCGGTATGGAGGATTTCGATCAGAATCTGTATGTGATTCTGAACAATCAGCTCTATGCGGAGAAATACCGCAGCAAGGGCGGGTTCTATGATCGGGAGATTTATGCGGACATTTTCCCGTTGATCTATTCCGTAGAATATATGCGGCTGTACAAACTGCCGGATTACGGCGAATTTTACACGGATCATGAATTCGGAAATCCCCGGATCAAATAAAGAGGAGGCAATCTTACTATGAATTTTATGAATGCTCAGATCGTCATTGCTAAAGACGCGCATTTTGACGTGAAAAGCGCGGCAATGCGTTTACAGCAGTATTTTCATAAGGAAGCCGGTTGGGAAGTGCCGATCGTTTCCGACGACGCGCAGGAAAAGCCGGGAGAGATTCTGCTGGGCAGAGTGGCGCGTCCGGAGAGCGCCAAGGTACGCCCCGATACCTGGAAGATCAGCGTAAAGAACGGCAAACTGGTGTTTGATGCGGTGCATTATTCCACCGTCGATCTTGCACAGCGTGCGTTTACCGAGACTGGAAAAGTGCGTGTGGACGCGGATTTCACCTTGACGGGCGAAACCAAAGTGCCGCTGAAATGGGGCACCTACGACTTAGTGTGGAATGACGAATTCGACGGAGACGCACTGGATTTTGACAAATGGACGGGAAACGCCAACATGGCAATGCCGGATGTGGTGCTCAGCGTGGAACCGGGGGTGGTGGACGTTAAGCATGGCGATCTGGTGCTGACTTCCCGCATTCTGGATCGGAGCAACCCCAAAAGACGCTATGTTTCCAATTACGCCATTACCACCTGCGATACGATGAACTACCGCTACGGTTATATGGAGATTCGTGCGAAAGTGCCGCATTACGGAATGGGCGAATGGCCGTCCTTCTGGTATATTTCCGCCAACAGCGAGCTGTTCTTGGCAGATTATCGGGAAAAGCACGGCGAGGATTACAAACGCGAATACTTTACCGAAATAGATGCTTTTGAGGTGTTCAACCACAAATATCATGTGATTTCCAATCTGCACAAATGGTATTACGAGCAAGGCAAGGACGAAGCCGGCAACCCGATTTACCGTTATCACAACGGCAAAGGCGAGCCGATCAAGCATGAGGCGCTGGACGGCATCGTGCCGAACGGAAAGGGGATTTTGGGCAGTCGCGGGTATTATTTCACCGACGAGGAAGAACCGAATGCTTACCACACCTACGGATTCTTGTGGACGCCGGATGAAATGTCGTTCTCCGTGGACGGAAAATTCTATTATACCTACGATATGCACAAGGACTTCGGCGCGGCGCAAAGCGGCATTGCGGGAATCGACGAACAGCCGCTGTATGTGATCTTCAACAATATGCTCTATCCGGAAAGCTGGGGCAACGGCGGCTATATCAAGCCGGGCGAAGAAGGCAACGCCCTGTTCCCGCTTCTGTATGAGATCGACTATTGCCGGTTGTATCAATTGGAGGGCGAGGGCGAACTGTATCTGCCCAAAGAACCCGGTCACGGGAAAAAGATTGCCGGCAAGGATCGGTTCCATCCGGAAGGATGATCGGCAGATCTATTGGCAGATCTATTTTTGAAAAATCTAAAGTCAGAAGGAGTACCAGTATGAAGAAAACACGGATTACGGCATGTCTGTGCGCGTTTCTCTCCGTTTTCCTGCTGTGCGCGACGCTGTTTACGGGGTTGACCGTGCCCGCTTTCGCGGCGCAGACGGAAAGCGAGACATCGCAGACCTCCTACGCATGGGATGGGAGTGTTGCGGGGGCGTTCGCCGGCGGCGACGGCTCGGCGGAAAATCCCTATCAGATCGCAAACGGAGCGCAGTTAAAGCGCATGGAGGTTTTAATCAACGGCGCGGATTCTGCGACTTACCGGAACAAGGCGTATGTGCTGACGGATGATATTTATCTGAATGAAACCGCAAGCACAGGGAACCAATGGACGCCGATCGGCGATTTTGCCGGTACGTTTGACGGCGCAGGACACGCCATCTACGGCATGTATATCACTGCAACCGTCACGCAGAGCGGCAGTTACGGGATGTTCCGGCGGTGCGAGAACGCAACGCTCAAGGATTTTGCACTCTTGGAATTCTCCATGGAGATCACCTTGTCCGGCACGCCGAGCGGCACCTGCGTTTATGCAGGCGCGATTTGCGGCGGTAACAACGGTACCGGAAAGGAATCGTATGGCAACACCTTCACGGGGATCTATGTGGAGGGCACGATCGCGGCAAATAAAAACGAGGGCAGTCTGGCTTCGCAGTACCGCGTCGGGAGCTTACTTGGCTATCACAACGGCGGCAGTGTGATCGACGGTTGCGCGTTTGTCGGTACGGTGACGGGAAGTGCGAGTAAGTATGCCGCTTATTCCGGCTTTGGCGGTGGGATCACCGATTGCTTGTTTGTACAAAATAACAACGCGTTTTCCGATTGGACGCCCGGTTCCAATAAAGGAAGCGGCAACTATACGGTGGCAAACGGGATCTGCAAGAAGTGGGAAAAGACGGACGATACCCACTCGTTTACCGGTACCGCAAGCACCGTGGAGGAAATGAAAGCCGCCCTGCTTGCCACCGGCAAGTTCAGCATCGGGCATAACGGCTATCCGGTGCCGAAAAAGATTGTGGAAAAAGCCGGGATCAGCGGATGGGACGGCAGTGCTGCCACTGCGTTTGCAGGCGGCGACGGTACGGCGCAGAATCCGTATCAGATCGCGACGGGCGCACAGTTAAAGCTGTTCGCGGATAAAGTGAACGCAGGGGACGCGGCATACCGCACCGCGCATTATGTGCTGACTAACAATCTTTTCTTAAACGAGGACGGAAGCGAGCACAATCACTTCCCCACCATCGGCGCGTCCAAAGCTACCGCGTTCGGCGGAACGTTTGACGGCGCGGGACATGTCATTTCCGGCATGGTGATAGAGGAAAACGCCATACCCGACAACAGTTACGGCTTCTTCGGAACCGTACAGGGCGGCGCCGTACTCAAGAATTTCACCCTGCGCAACTTCCGTATCACGGTGACCGCGCAGGATATGGCAAGCCGTGCGGATGGCATGACCTTTGTCGGCTCTATCTTCGGTTATGGACATCCCACCGGCAGCAGCTTGCAGGTATCCGGCGTTTCCGTATACGGAAGCGTGCAGGTTTCGGGCAACGGCGACGGCGGCAAGAAGCAGTTCCGCGCGGGCGGTCTGTTCGGTTATTCCGATCTGTATGTGTCGCTTGCCGGCTGTTCGTTTATCGGCACGGTGGATTGCCTTGCCGGAAATGCCGGCACCTGTGCGCCGATGTCCGGCTTTGGCAGCGGAAAATTGCAGAACTGCCTGGTGGTAAGCAATCAGAAACAGCTTTCCGTCTGGAGTGCGGGCGGTGCGGCGTTTGACCATCTGTATGTGTTGCACAACGGCGATATCATGGAATATACCGGCACTTACAAAGACGTGGCGAAGCAGCCGGTTGCGGCAACTTATCCTGCCATGAAAGCGCAGCTGTTGGCAAACGGTTATGCGATGCCCAATCATGGCTTCCCGGTTCCCGCCATGCTGAAAGCAACCCAGCGCGCAAAGCTGGAGAAACTCTTTTACGGCAACGGAACGGAAGCAGATCCGTATTTGCTGTATACGGCGGACGATCTGTATGCGCTGGCGGAAGCGGTGAAAAGCGGCAAAGAAACGACCGACGGCAAATATTATGCGCTCGGATGCGACATCAGCCTCAACCGGGTGGATTGTTTAGCCGATCTGCGCAACTGGCAGCCGATCGGCACGGACGCGCGCCCGTTCAAGGGCACCTTTGACGGACGCGGCTACGCAATTACCGATTTGTTCTTAAGTGTGGCTTCCGGCGATCCGGTCAACCAGAAAGGGTACGGTCTGTTCGGATGCGTGGGCAACGCCACCATCCGCAATGTGGCGCTGTTAGACAGCTATTTCTATGTCGGAACCTATGAGGTCCCGAACTACGGATTGACGCATGTGCAGACCGCCAGCTTCGTCGGCATTCCGAAAGGGACAGTCACCCTGCAGAATCTGTATTCCGACGCGATGATCTATGCCGGTTCGCTTACCAACCCGAACGGGTATACCTCCTCCTCTTATAAGAATACCGCCAGTGCCTTCGGCGGATATGGCGGCGGCGGGTATCTCATCGACGGCTGTTCGTTTGGCGGCGCTCTGCGCTCCTTGCAGGGATTCGGCTCCGTGGCAATGTTTGTCAACGGATTCGGCTCGGCAACGACCATAAACAACTCTTACGCATTCCCGACCGGATTGCTTTCCAACACGGCTTATGCCGCGCTGCAATGGTATTCCGGCGGCAAGTATTCGGCTTCCACCAGCGGCAATCTCTATGCGCGTGCCGATCTGTTTGCCAAAGCGACAAACGATCTGGATACGGTCAGCGCGGTGACGGCCGCAAGCGGCAAAGTGACGACGGACGGCATGCTTCCCACCGCCATGGCGGGACTTTCTGCCGACACCTGGACATGCAAGGCGGGCTATTATCCGGTGCAGACGGTGTTCTTTGCGAAGCACCCGACCACCTATGGCAGCTTCTCCCCGTCCGCTGACGCGAATTTCATTGGCGGCGCGAAGAATCCGATGGACGTGACCGGAATTATACACAATCTGTTTGCGGTTGCCGTGCAGGGGATCTCTCCGAGCGCTGTCTGCAAGCAAAGCGATCTGACAGCGGACGGCATGCTGTCTGTCTACGGCGCGGGTATCCGCTATACGCCGTCCAATCCGGCAATGCGGATCTTGACCTCGGTGGACGTGAACAGCGAATTCGCAAAGATGCTCAGCGTGGATGTGGATTATACCTATTCCGAGGACGGCAGAGTGATTTTCGGTACGCTGTTCATCCCGTCCAAACTCTTGGAAAAGGGTGAAATGCTGACGATGGACACCGAAAACGCGCTGAATATCGTGGCGAAGAAGATCGTGCGTGATAAGAGCAGCGGGGAATTGGGTTACATCTGTGCCCTGACCGATATTCCGGAGAGCGCGAGAAATCTGCCGATTACAGTTCGTTCTTATGTCGGAATTCGCGCGTCTGAGGGCGGCGAGTATGTTTATCGTTATATCGATCAGGAGCAACGGACCTACCGCGGCACCGGCGCACGCGCGTATTCCACGCAGACGCCGGAGGTACAGGCGGCACTGCGCGCGTTGTTTGGCGCGGATTTTGAAGCGGCATACGGCTGTGCCATCGGCGGCGTGGACATCGGAGAATTCCAGATCGTCCTGCCGGTACGCGCTTCGCAGGATCTGCAACTGTACGCACTGGAATTGCAGGATTATCTGCTGACCAAAACCGGCGCTTATCTGCCGATTGTGGACGCGGATGCACCGGAAAAGACGCATGAGATCCTGCTCGGCGAAACCGGACGGAAAACGTCGGGCGGTGCGTCGTATCTGGTCACGGCGGCAACGGACATCAACAAGTACGCGGTGCGCGTGGAAAACGGAAAATTGGTCTTTGATGCTTCTCACTATTACACCGTGGGGCAGGCAATCAATCTGTTGAAAACTGCCTTCGGCTCCGGCGTGGTGGCTCTGCCGCAGACTTACCGGCAGCTTGGCACCTACAACGGCAATGTGCCGCTGGTCTGGAACGGACAGGGCGGAACGGGCAGTGATGCCATCTCTGCGGTGGTTGCCGCAAACCGCTCCAAGTTTGACGACTATACCAAGGGCACCGCCGGTTCCTACCGCCTGGTGTGGAACGACGAGTTTGACGGCACCGCCGTCAACTGGAATAAGTGGACGCTGACCGGTACGATGGGGACTACGCAGGTGAGAAACTCTACCGGCGACGAAGTGGTAAGTGTGGACGGCAACGGCAATCTGATCTTAACGACCTACATTCTGGATAATGAAAAGGATGTGGCAGTCGATCCGACGAATCTCCCCGCAGGCTATACCAAAATTTTAGTGGAGGACGCCTCCAGCAGTTTCAAGGGCGAGATTTATCAGATCCTCAATGACAACGGCACGATCATCTGGCAGCTGCGCACGGTTATCTACGATCCCGACACCAAGACGGTACTGTGGCAGGTCAGCGACAAGCAGGAGAACGGAAAATACAAACTGCTTACCAATCTGCCGCGTCTGACGGATGGCAGATGTTACGTTCTGTGTGACGGCAAATATATCATCAAATTCCAGAACTTAAGCGAGAGTAATTATAACTGGAGTTATATCAATGTAGACAGTGTGTCGCTTGCTTCCGGCTATACCAAGGTCAAACGCACCTATACCTTCGCCGAATCCTCCAACGGGGAACAGAATCCCATCACGCGGGAACTGACCTATCAGATCACAAACAAGAACGGCAAGGTCATCTGGGTGGTGCCGTCGGAGACGAACTATTACCGGACCAATCAGGGCATGACCACCGCCGACACGATGAACTTCATGTACGGCTATCTGGAGATGCGCGCGATGGTGCCGGCATTTGCAAAAGGGGAATGGACGTCCTTCTGGGCAACCTCCGGCAAGGCACAGCTGTTCCAGCAGGCATACTTTGACAAATTCGGGGTGCGCGCGACCGAGCAGAACTACGGCATTGAAGTGGACTTCTTTGAGATCTTCTCCAGCAAGGGCAACGTGGTGCCGAATCTGCATAAATGGTACCGCACCGGTACGCCGTGGGGCGATTATTACAAGGCGCGTAACGCAGACTGCCGCGATCAGCTTTCCGGCGTTACCGGCGGCGTCGGTTCGGAATATTCCGCCGACCGCACCTACACCGGCTCTGCGGCGGCAACCATCGCTACGCAGTACCACACGCACGGCTTTTTGTGGACCAAGGACATCATGGCATTCTCTGTGGACGGCGTGTTCTACTATGCGTACAATCTGCATCAGGATTACGGTACGTTTGCGTACTATGATTCTGACGGCGTTGCCAAAACGGACAGCGGTACAAACGGCGTGCGCTCCGGTATGGCAGGCTTTGGGCTTGGAAACGACGACAACGGGAACCCGATCACGAACAATGAAGCGCTGAGTCTCGCCATTATCTTAAACGATCAGCTCTTTTCGGAAGCCTACGGCACTGTGGGTACCTGGGGCTCTCTCCCCTGTGTCAGCACGGCGAGCCTGTTCCCGATGATCTATACCGTGGATTATATGCGGTTGTATCAGATCGAAGGATATTGCCAGCCGAACATCGACCAGCTGATGACGCAGGAAACCATCTACGGCGGAAATCGCACGGCATAACTTTACGCAAAGACAAACGCTGCCCCCGCGTTTTGCGGGGGCAGTTTTCTGGAAAAAGAAAGGAATCCCTATGGAACTCGCACCCATTGCTTATATTCACACCGCGTTTCCCGAAAAATTCGGCATCCCGCGTCAAAGCGGATTGGTCATGCAGGCACGCGGAGAGATCGTATTCACCGAGCCATATCGAGATCCGCAGGCACTGCGCGGCATCGAAGCTTATTCGCATTTATGGCTGATTTTCGGCTTTTCCAAGGTGGAAAGCCGGGGCTTTCAGCCCACCGTCCGCCCGCCGAGACTGGGCGGGAATACCCGCATGGGGGTATTTGCGACGCGCTCTCCCTATCGCCCCAATCCGCTCGGACTTTCCTGTGTCGGCTTGCGGGAGGTGCGGGAAGTGCCGGGCAAGGGAACGGTATTGCTGGTAGACGGGGTGGATTTACTGGATCAGACGCCGATTTACGACATCAAACCGTATTTACGGATTGCGGATTGCCACCCCGATGCGGTCTGCGGCTTTGCGGAGAAAACGGAGGCGTACTGTCTGCCGGTTTCGATACCGGCAGAGATCGCGCGGCTGTTGCCGGCGCAGGATCTGGAGGCGATCCGCGCGTTGCTTGCGCAGGATCCGCGCCCCGCTTATCAGGAAGATCCCGCAAGGGTTTACGGGATGCGGTATGGCATATGGGAAGTGTTTTTCACCGTGGATACTGCCGTGCAGGTTTGCCGGATCGAAAAACGCGGTGAATCCGCGACGAACTCTTTCTGAAAACGGGTTCTGTAAGGCTTTTTTCCAAAACAGGATGCAACAAAAGCGTCTGTCCACTGTCATTTCAGATGGATAGACGCTTTTGTCTTGCGTGAAAGCGGGCGTGTTACGCGAATAAATGGACGAAAAAGCACAGAAGCATCCCGCACGCGGTCGGCAGGGCGGCGGCAAGGGCGGTATCTTTCCAACTGCCGGATTCTTTGCGGATCGTTGCAAGGGTGGTGGCGCAGGGAAAATGGAAGATGCAAAACAGCATGACGCAGAACGCAGTGGTGCGCGTCCAACCGTAGGTACAGAGCGCCGCGCCGATCTCTGCGGTACTGCCAAGCTCCGGCAAGATGCCTTGCGCGGTGTAGATCATGAGAATGATCGGCAGTACGATCTCATTTGCCGGAAGCGCCAGAAGAAAGGCAAGCAGAATGGCGCCGTCCATGCCGAGTACCGCGCCGAGGGGTTGAAAAGCGGTCGCAAGATAGGACAGAATCGGCGCGCCGCCGATTCTGACATTGGCAAGCAACCACAGAATGGCGCCTGCCGGCGCGGCAATGACTGCCGCCCGTCCCAAAACGTGCAGCGTCCGGTCGCAGACCGAGCGCACGAGGACTTGCAAAAAGCGCGGACGGCGGTAGGGCGGCAGCTCTAAGGCAAACGCGGTGGGCATTCCGCGGTAAAGCGTGCGGGAAAGCAGGGCAGTGGCGGCAAGCGAACCGAAGATGGCAAGTACCAGAAAGGCAAGCAGAATGCCAGCCGCGAAAAGCGAATCTCCGACCGAGCCGTCCGCCCCCACGCAGAACAGACTGATGAGCGTGATCAACAGTGGGAATCTGCCGTTGCAGGGGATGAAGGCGTTGGTCAGCATGGCGAGCTTTCGTTCGCGCGGCGAATCAATGATCCGGCATCCCACCACCGCCGCGGCGTTGCACCCGAATCCCATGCACATGGTCAGCGACTGCTTGCCGCAGGCGTGGCATTTGCACAGTGGACGGTCGAGATTGTATGCGACGCGCGGCAGATACCCCGCGTCCTCCAACAGCGTGAATAAGGGGAAAAAAATCGCCATCGGCGGAAGCATGACGGAAACTACCCATGCAAGGACGCGATAGGCGCCGAACACCACAATGCCGGTCAGCCAGGCGGGGGCGTGCAACGCCGTAAACGCCCGGCAGAGCACTCCCTCCAGCGCGAACAGCGCGCGGGAGAGCCATTCCGACGGTACATTGGCGCCGACAATGGTCAGCCATAGAATCGCACCGAGCAAGAGCAGCATCACGGGAAATGCCAAGATGCGTCCGGTGAAAATGCGATCCAGCCGCCGGTCGCGCTCCCATGGCTTTCCGCGGGTTGTGTGTACGACCGCTTCCGCGATTTTGTGGGCGGATTCCACGGTGCGCGCGGTCAGAAGATCCTGAATCTCGGACGGGGAGCGTGCGGGAACGGACAACCGGCTTTCGTCCGGTGCGATGTCTCCGTAAACATGACGCACCGAGGCACGCAGGGAATTGTCCGGTAAAAGCAGATGATAGGAAAGCCACCGCGCCACCGATTCCTCCGTGCAGACAGGGCGGAGCTTTGGATACAGTGCGTCGGCGGCAGCGGTGAGCGCGGCAGGATAAGGCGGGAGGATCGGCTGACCTTGCGGTGCGCAGAGCAGGGCGTCCAGCGCTTCCGTCAGTGCGCGTAAAGTCGCGCGCTTGTGCGCGACGATCCCCACGACCGGAACGCCGAGTTCTGTTTGGAGCGCGGCAAGATCTACCGAGATCCCTTTGCGCTCCGCTTCATCCAGCAGATTCACACAGAGCAATACGCGCGGCGCAAGCTCCATGCATTGCAGTGCCAGAATCAGATTGCGTTCCAGACAGGTTGCGTCACATACCACGATCACCGCGTCCGGTTTTCCGAAGCAGATCTCATCCCGCGCACATTCTTCTTCTGCGGAGTGCGCAAGCAAAGAATAGGTGCCGGGCAGGTCGTAGAGCTGGATCTGATGATGCGCGGTGGAAAAGCTCCCCTGCGCGCCGCTGACCGTTTTGCCGGGCCAGTTGCCCGTATGTTGGCGCATACCGGTCAATGCGTTGAATACTGTGCTTTTGCCGACGTTGGGATTGCCCGCCAAAGCGACGCGCTTTTCCGGTGCTCCCTGCGGTGTTTGTTGCATACCCGTCCTCCTGCATTGTAGAATTTACGGTGTCCGAATCTTGATTTGCCGGCTTTCTTTGGCGCGCAGGCAAATGATCGCGCCGCGGATGCTGTACGCGCTCGGATCCCCGAATGGGCTTTTTCCGACGCATTCGACGCGCGTTCCGAAGATCAGCCCGATGTCCAGCAATCGTTTGCGCATGCTTCCTTCGTTTTCAAGGGCGTAAACGACGCCGCTTTCGCCCGGTTGCAGTTCTTTTAATGTTTTTTCCATAATGGCTCCCTTTCCTTTTTTGCGTCCTCAGTATCCAGTCTATGCGCAAAAGCGGAAAGTGGTACGGGAAATTCGGGAGACGGAAAAAGCGCGGAGCCGTCCGGAAAAGGATGACTCCGCGCATGTTGCTTGGGGGGATTTTTATTTTGCTTCCAGCAGGTTTTTGCCGATGGTGGCTTCTGCACAAAGATAGGGCGGCGGGGCGATCACAGCCTCCATTTCCGTGCGCAGGATCTCTGCGGCTTTCTGTGCCTGCTCCTGTCGGACCTCCAGAACCAGTTCGTCATGGATTTGCAGGACGATTGCGGCGTCCAGTTGCGCCTGCTCCAGACGTTTGTCCACGGCAATCATGGCAAGCTTCATCAGATCGGCGGCGCTCCCCTGCAAGGGGGAATTGCGCGCGATGCGCTCGGCAGCCTGCCGGCGCATGACGTTTTTCACGTTGATCTCCGGAATATACCGCCGCCGATGAAAAATCGTCTCCGTATACCCTTTTTCCCGCGCCTGTTGCAGGATTTTATCCATGCAGATCCGCACGGCGGGATAGGTGTTGAAATAGCTTTCCATATAGGCTTTTGCTTGGGAGCGGGAAATGCCGAGATCCTGCGCCAATGAAAAATCGCTCATGCCGTAGATCAGTCCGAAGTTGATGGCTTTGGCATATTTCCGCATTTCAAAGGAAACCGCCTCCGGCGCGACGCCGAATACCTGCGCGGCAGTGGTGGTGTGAATGTCCAGTCCCTGCGCAAAGGCTTGGGACATGTTTTCATCACCGGAAATCGCGGCGAGCAGGCGCAGTTCGATCTGCGAATAATCCGCGTCTACCAGGACATAACCGGGTTTCGGAATAAAAAACTTGCGCATCTGCCGTCCGAGCGGCGTGCGGATGGGGATATTTTGCAGGTTCGGATCGGAGGAGGAAAGCCGTCCGGTCGCCGTCACGGTCTGATGAAAGGTGGAATGGACGCGTCCGTTTGGATCCGCGACTTTCAAAAGCCCCAATGCGTAGGTGGAGCGGAGCTTTGTCACCTGCCGGTATTGGAGAATCGCGTCCACGATCGGGTAAGACAGGCGGAGCTTTTCCAGAATTTCCGCACCGGTGGAATATCCGGTCTTGGTCTTTTTGGCACCCGGCAGGTGCAGTTTGTCAAACAGCATCACGCCTAACTGCTTCGGAGAATTCAGATTGAATTCCTCTCCGGCATAGGCATATACGGTCTGTGCATATTCTTCCGCCTGATTGGCAAGTAAAACGGCAAATTCTTTCAGTCCCGCCGTGTCCACCGCAAATCCATGGGATTCCATTTTGGCAAGAACGGCGGCAAGCGGTAATTCCGCGGTGCGGTAGAGCGAAAGCGTGTCGGTTTCGGTCAATGCCTGCTCCAGTGCGCCTTGCAGGGCAAAAATCGCAAGGAGCGGCGGGAGAATGGGGAAATCGGGAAGATAGACTTCCTGTAAATGCGCAAGAGAAAAATCGGGATCGTCGCTGTGCAGAAGATACGCCGCCAGGGTGAGGTCAAATTTGCAGGCGGCAAAGGTCTTGCCGCACAGCGTATACAGCGCCCGATGCAACGGCTTGGAATCGTGACAATAAAAGGTGTGGGTTTCATCGCACAGGCAAGGGGTGAAAGCGGCAAGCGGCGCGGTGGCGACATATTGCGTCTTGCCGTCAAAAGCGGTAAACGTGTATGTTTCGTCTGCCTCTGTAAAATCCAGCGCACAGGGGAGGGCGGTCTTTTGCGCAAATTCTGCGGCGGACAGGGAAAGAACGGGGACAGACGTTTCATGCAAAGTGTCTGCGGCGGGAAGGTCGGCAGCGGGCTGCGCACTTTCGGGTTTTCCCGTGTCGCTTTGCGAAGCGGGAAACAGCGTTTTGGCAAGCTCGGACAGCCGTGCGTACAGCTTGGAAAATTCCAGTTCCCGGCACAGCGCGTCCAGCTTTTCCATCGCAAAGCCGGTGTATGCAAACGCTTCTAAATCGTTTGGAAGCGGTACTTCGCGGTGAATGGTGGCAAGAAAATAGGACAGCCGCGCCGAGGATTCTCCTGCACGGAGTTTTTCCCGCAGGGCGGGTTTTAAGTCCGGTGCATCCAAATGCTGATACAGATTGTCCAGCGACGTATAGGTGCAAAGGAGCGACAGCGCGCCCTTTTCCCCAATACCGGGAACGCCGGGAATATGATCGGAGGCGTCTCCCATGATGGCTTTCAGATCAATCAGCTGATGCGGCGAAAGCCCCGCATAACGCTGTGCAAACACCGTGGGCGTGAAAGGCACAGTTTCCTTGTTTCCCGCAAGCAGAACCGTGGTGTGATCGCTGACGAGCTGGAGCGCGTCGCGGTCGCCGGTCAATAAATACGCGTCGCCGACGGCTTCAAACCGGCGGGAAAGCGTGCCGAGCAGATCGTCCGCTTCGTATCCCTCGCATTCCACGACCGAAAGCCCCAACGCCGCCATTGCCTGTTTGGCGTAGGGAAGCTGGACCTTCAATTCCTCCGGCATCGGCTTACGGGTGCTTTTATAGCCGTCGTAGGCTTTGTGCCGGAACGTGGGTGCGTGGACGTCAAAGGCAACCGCCGCGTAATCCGGATGCAGGGCGGTGAGATGCGTGAGCAGAATGGTTATCATGCCGTAGACCGCCTGCGTCGGCAGACCGGCGCGCGTCGATAGCGGGCGGACGCCGTAAAATGCCCGGTTTAAGATACTGTTGCCGTCTACGATCAGCATTTTTTTCATGGTCAGACTCCTTTTTCAAATCAGATCGGGATACTGCTTGTACCAAAAGGGGAGCGGCAGGAGATTCCTTGCGGAAAAACGGAAGGGACTCAAGGATTTTCGGAATGGTCGGAGGGGGGCGGCACGGACAAATCCGTATCTTCACAGAGGGCGCGCCGCGCATGAAGCGCACTTTGTCGTGCGCGTTTGTGCAGGCGCAGGATCCACAAGCCCAACACGACGGCATAACCCACGAGCGTGACTGGCGCAAGCAGGACTGTCCGTAAGATCCGCAGAAACGCAAGCCCACCGCTGCGCGCAAGCGGTACGTTGGTAATCAGCGGCACCTCTCCGAGCAGTGTCTGCCCGCTGTACGCCTGCAATACCCCCGCCTGTGTATGTGCCTGGACGGGCGCGACCAGATGATCGGCTTGCAGATGAACTTCATAACGCACCGGTGCGTCTGCACTTGGTAAAGTGACGAAAAGATTTTCCGCACAGACAAGCAGAGCCGTGTCTGTCGCACGGCAATCCCAAACCGGGATCGTCTGCACCGGCGTGCCGGATTTTTGCAAGAGGACGGTGGAATCTGCCGCCGCAGCAGGGAGCAGAAACAGACAAAGTGCGAGCAATGCCATTGCACACCGGAAAAGTCTTTGCCAAAAAGCGTTTGATCTCATGCAAAGGGTGCCCCGTTTCTTTGAAATTTTATCTTCCGGCGTCTGCCGCTTCGGACAGACGTGGACTTGTTGTGGGAGAATGGTCATTTTCCCACGCAGAAACGCGCAAAAATGCCGGAGACGATCTCCTCCGAAACCGCCCGCCCGTCCACTTCACACAGCGCGCCGAGCGCGTCTTGCAGATCAAATCCGGCAACATCCTGTGTAAATCCGGCTTTCAGCGCCTCGCGCGCGCGGAAAACCGCTTCGCGTGTGCGCGTGAGCGCCGCGAAATGACGGGCGTTGGATACGATGGCGTCGCCGTAAGCCAGCGTGCCGGTCTGATACAGGGCTTCGATCTGTTCCCGCAGTGCGCCGATGTCCTGCTTTGCGGAACAAAGGACGAGGGGCGTGCCTTCGGGCAGATGTGCCGCAAGCTCCGCTTCACAAAGACACATCGGCAGATCGGATTTATTCAGGACGGCAAGCACGGTGCTTTGCCGCGCGTGCGCCTCTGTGAGCAGGTCGAAGATTTCCGCGTCCTGCGCGTCTAAGGGCGCGTTTGCGTCAAACACGGCAAGCACCAGCTCCGCTTCTTTCAGTTTTTCTTTCGCGCGCGCCACGCCCATTCCTTCCACGCCCTGCGCACGGCGGATGCCCGCCGTGTCGCACAGGCGAAGCTGCACCCGCCCGACGCAGACCGTTTCTTCAATCGTATCGCGCGTGGTTCCCGCTTCTGCGGTGACGATGGCGCGTTCTTCTCCGAGAAAGGCGTTGAGCAAGGAGGATTTTCCGGTATTCGGCTTGCCGAGCAGAATGGTCGGGATGCCCTCCGCAATGGCATGCCCTGCCCGATAGGTGGCAAGCAGATCGGCAAGGTGCGCGTCCAGCTGTTGCAGGCGGTCGGCAAGCTCCGCCGCATCCACGGTGGTCAGATCCTCGTCCGGAAAATCCACCGCCGCGCAGGTGCTGGCAAGTAAGGTGGACAGTTCTTCCCGAATTTGCGCGGTGGCGCGGGAGAACACGCCTTGGCTGTTTGCGGATGCAAGCTTGATCTTTTCCCGACTTTGCGCGTCGATTAAGTCGATCACTGCTTCCGCTTGTACCAGATCCAGTTTGCCGTTTTCAAAGGCGCGGCGCGTAAATTCACCTGCGGGCGCCGGGACGGCGCCCGCCGCAAATACGCTTTCCAGAACCATTTGCGTCAGTAAGATCCCGCCGTGGCAGGAGATCTCCACCGTGTCTTCGCCGGTGAAGGAATGCGGCGCGGCAAAATAGACCGCCACGCCGGTGTCGATCTGTACCCCGTCTGCAAAAATGGCGCCGAAAAGTACCTTGCGCGGCGGGTTTTCGCCAAGCGGTTTCTGATTTTTGGGGAAAAATACCCGTTGCGCAACGGGGAGCGCGTCACTGCCGCTGATGCGGATGGTGGCGATCCCGCCTTTTCCGTAAGGGGTGGAGATTGCCGCAACGGTTTCGGTAAGCATGGACATAAGACAGCCTTTCTGCGTCAGAGGATACGCAAGGATCCCGCACACCGGCAAAAACACGCTCTTGTGGGGATCCGATCGGATGGAATTGGAAACAGAATCGGAGGAAACGAAAAAAAGAAACAAAAATCGCACTTTTCCACAAAACAGTGGAAAAGTCTGTGGAAAAGTGTTGAAAACCAAAGGGGTTTTTCAAAAATGCTTTGAAAACAGGGGAAAAATGGGGAAGTTTTCCCCCGTACTTTTCCACAGGTGTGTGGAAAAGTACGGTTGTTTTTGCGGGAAATCCGAACCGATTTTTTCAGTTTTCCGATTTTTTGGGTATTTTTGATTACAAGATACGGAAAAAATCGGAATCCCATGTCCTTTTCAAGGAATCTCATGTCTTTTTCCACAAGGATGTGGAAAAAGGTGTGGAAAACCTGTGAGGACCGCGGGGAAAAGTGTAACGGAAATTGCAAAAATGCAGGAATTCTGTCGGATTTGCGGATGGAAAGAAAAAACAACGGGAAAAAGAGTTTTCCACAAGGGGGAAATCCACAGCGAACAGACAGGGTGTTTCAGTTCCGCAGACTGTGAATGGGCGCGGGAATCCGTCCGCCCCGCGCGATAAACTGCGCGGGCGAAACGGTGGAAAGTGGCATGATGGGGGCGGTGCCGAGCAGTCCGCCAAAAGAAACTTCTTCTCCGACTTTCTTCCCGTAGGCGGGAATCAATCGCACGGCGGTGGTTTTATTGTTGATGACGCCAATGGCGATTTCATCCGCGATGACGCCGCACAAAACGGCTTCCGTGGTGTCGCCGGGCACGGCGATCATATCCAGCCCTACGGAGCAGACTGCGGTCATGGCTTCCAGTTTTTCAATGGTGAGCGCACCGGAGGACGCCGCGGCAATCATGCCTTCATCCTCCGAAACCGGAATGAATGCGCCGGACAATCCGCCCACATGGGAGGACGCCATGGTGCCGCCTTTTTTCACGGCGTCGTTGAGCATGGCAAGGCAGGCGGTCGTACCATGTGCGCCGCATTGCTCCAGTCCCATGGCTTCCAGAATCCGCGCGACGGAATCCCCGACCGCAGGCGTGGGGGCAAGCGAAAGATCGACGATCCCGAACGGTACGCCAAGACGCTTCGCGGCTTCGGAGGCAATGAGCTGTCCCACACGGGTGATCTTAAACGCCGTGCGTTTGATTAATTCTGCCAGCGCGCTTAAATCGCAGTCGCCTGCGCGTTTGATCGCGGAAGCGACGACGCCCGGTCCGGATACGCCGACATTGATGACGTTTTCCGCCTCGCCCATTCCGTGGAAAGCGCCCGCCATAAACGGGTTATCCTCCGGCACATTGGCGAATACGACCAGCTTTGCGCATCCGATGGACGCGTTTTCCCGCGTCAGGTAAGCGGTTTCTTTGATAATATGCCCCATTTTGGCGATCGCGTCCATGTTGATGCCGGCTTTGGTGGAGGCGACATTGACGGAGGAACAGACCAGATCGGTTTCGGTGAGGGCTTGTGGGATGGAATCCAGCAGCGCGCCTGCGGCGCGGGACGCTCCTTTTTGCACCAGCGCGCCATAGCCGCCGATGAAATTGACGCCCAGCTCCTTTGCGGCACGGTCGAGCGTTTTCGCGATCTCTACAAAATCCGCTTGGTTACAGCCGCCGCCCACAAGCGATATGGGCGTGACGGAGATGCGTTTGTTGACGATCGGAATTCCGTATTCTTTTTCCAGCTGTGCGCCGCAGGCAACCAGATGCTCTGCGGTGTGGGTGAGTTTTTCGTAGATCTTGTCGCAGAGGCGATGCGGATCGTCGCTGACGCAGTCGAACAGAGAAATGCCCATGGTGATGGTGCGGATGTCCAGATTCTCCTCGTGGATCATCTGAATGGTTTCTAAAATATCTTTGGTACTGAAATTCAGCATGGCAGACTCCTTCGGTTCCTCAAATGTGGTGCATGGAGGAGAAGATGTCCTCGTGCATTACGCGGATGTCCAGCCCCGACGCTTTGCCGAGCGCTGCCATTTTGTCAACGAAATCGCCGAACGGAAGGGTTAACCCGTCAATATCCGCCAGCATAATCATCGCAAAGTAATCCCGCAGCACGCTTTGCGAGATGTCGATGATATTGGCGCCGTATGCGGCGCAGGCGCCGGACACTTTGGCGATGATGCCTACGGTGTCTTTTCCGGTTACGGTCAGAACTGCTTTCATAATTTAAATCCTTTCTTTGCGCAGAGCGCAACGGTAAAATAGCGGTGGAAGATCAAGGTACTTTGGGCGTTTCTTTTGGAGCGCTTTCCGGCGCTTCGTCAGAAGTTTCCGGCGTCGCGGAGGAAGGCGCGGCTTTGGGTTCTGCGGCATCCGGCTGTGCATTTGCAATGGCGTTGACCTGTGCGATCTGCGCCTGCACTTCACTTTCCAACTGCCGGACCTCTGCCAGCATTTCTTCCGGATGCTGTTTATAGGAGATAATCAGTTTGGATACAATGCGGTCGTTACCGCGTTGTTTGACATAGAAATAGCCGAACACCGCAAATACCAACGCGCCGATGCAGTTGACAAACAGATCCTTGATGGTATCGCGTAATCCAAGATCCAGATACCCGGCAAGCTCTATGGTTTGTCCGTCTCCGTAATAGATGACGGTTTTGGTGATGTCGGTCAGATACGTTGGCACATTGACCAGCGGATCTTTGACGCTGACGGAGGAAAACGCAGTGAGCAGGGTGTCTTTCTGCATATCCAGATGCAGGATGTTGTCCATGCCGAATTCAAAAAATTCCCACAGTACCCCGATGGTCATAGAGAAGCAGAAGGTAGAGAGTGCGACGTAAAACGGGGAGCAAAGGAAAGGGAACCGCTCGGAGCGGTTGAGAATATCCATGGCGGATAATCCGATGGCGCCGGCGCAGAAGCCGTTGACGGTGTGTAGTACGGTATCCCATCCCTGTACGCGGGTGTAGAATTCGCTGATTTCTCCGAGAATGGTACTGCTGAACAAAAAGAACAATGCGATCAGCTCCATGGTGCTCGGCAGCTCAATGCGCGTATGCTTGCGCAGAAACGAGGGGACGGTGAACACGACAAGCGTCAGCACACACAGCGCGACATTTTCATAGCGCTGTGCGAAAAATTGAATAATCAGAATGAACATCACAATACAGCGCAGAAGCAGATTGATTAAAAAGACGGCGCGCCGCTGTTGAAACTGCGTCAGCATATCGTTGCGCAAAGCGGCGGTTTTGCTGACGGACGACTTTTCTTCTTTCTTTGGTTTTGCCATGGGAGTCCTCCTTTTTGGACGGTGTATTCCGCATTGCCGGATGGTGAAAGCATAATAAATAATATATAATAGAAGTATAACAGATTTTTTAAGAAAAGTCAAGGAAAACGCGGTTTTTTCTAGGTGATGCCACCGCACATACGAATTTTTGGAAAAAGGCTTGTTTTTTTTCGCGGGATGGTGTATGATAAAAGAGACTTCAGCGAAAAACGGAGGCATATTATGCAAAAGAAGGACGCGGGCGCGGTTCTGCAAATCTTATATACCGCCATGCAAAACGCGGGACAGGATCCGCATACCCAGCTTTTGTGTTATCTTTTGTCAGAGGATCCGGTTTATCTGCCGCAGAACGCCGCTTTGCGTGCGCTTGCCGCAGAGGTGCCGCCGCGCACATTGCTTGCGCATCTCTTACATGTTTATTTTGCAGACCGGACAGAGGGGGAAACACAGGACGCACGATGAAGATTTATCGTTTACAACCGACTGTACAACCGATTTTGGATCTTCCCGCGCATCCGGTACTGGTACTGGGGATGTTTGACGGGATGCACAAAGGGCATATCGCGCTGTTTTCCGCAGGAAAAGCACTGGCAAAGGAACAACATGCGCCGCTGTGCGCGTGGAGCTTTCTGGACGGCGCATTCAAGGGAGAAACGCCGCTCCACACGCTTGCGCAAAGACTGACCTATATGCGGGAAGCCGGCGCGGATGATGCGCTGCTGGCGGATTTTTCCGCGGTGCGTGATCTTTCGCCCGCGGCGTTTATCGAGCGGGTGCTGTGCGGACAACTGCACTGTGCGGGCGTGGTGTGCGGCTTCCATTTTCACTACGGCAAAGACGGCGCAGGGGACGCGGCTGCTTTGCAAAAAACGCTTGCGGCGGCGGGAATCCCGGTTTGCGTGGTGGATCCGGTGCGCACGGAAGGGGGAGAGCTGATCAGCACCTCTGCCATTCGTGCGGCGTTGCTTGCGGGCGATCTGCCGAAAGCGGCGGAGATGGCGGGACGTCCGTATACGATCTGCGGCGCGGTATTGCACGGCGCCGCCATCGGGCGGACCATCGGCGTGCCGACGGTCAATCAGGCATTGCCGGAGGGCGTGGTTTTGCCGCGCTTCGGCGTGTATGCTTCCACCGTTTCCATCGGAGAGAATCGGTATCCCGCCATTACCAACGTCGGAAAAAAGCCCACCGTTGCCAATACGCCCGTGCCGATTGCCGAAACCCATATCATCGGGCTTTCCGCCGATCTTTACGGCACGGTACTTTCCGTGACATTGCAGCGGTTTTTGCGACCGGAACAGAAGTTTCCGTCTTTAGAAGCATTGCGCGCGCAAATTGCCCGCGACATCGCGGAAAGCGTTGTGCAGGGGGAAGGATAAAAAACATGGAAAGAAGGCGCCTTCGGCAGAAGGCACCTTCTTTGGGTATTGCGGATCGGCGGCGCAAAACGGCATTTGCCGTGCATGAAACGAGTTGTCTCTTTTTTTCAAACCGGCGCCGCCGGGGACGTGCGCAATGCGCAGAAGTTTTACGCGTGCTTCCCGCTGTGTCCTTGCTGACGAAGCCAGATGCGCATGGCAAGCCGTTCGGGAATGCACTTTTCGAAGAACAGGAGCAGGCGCGTTTTTTTGCCGTGTACGCTGACGCGGCGATGTTTCTTCATATCGCGTAGCGCTTGCTTTACTACGCCGTCCGCGGTGTAGAGATGATAGAAGTAGGTGATGGCGGTGGAACTGGTGGTTTCGGCACGATCGAAGAACGCCGTTTTTACCCAACCGGGACAGACTGCCATTACCTGCACGCCGCGCGGCGCCAGCTCTACGGCAAGTCCCTTGCTGTAGCTCAGCACAAACGCCTTGGTCGCGGCGTAGACGTTCAGATACGGAACGGGCTGAAACGCGGAGAGCGAACCCATCTGATACACCTGTGTGCCGCGGACAAAATACGGCAGGCAGAGATTGGTCACACTGCACAGAGCCCGACAGTTCAGATCAATCATGCCGCGCTGTTCGGCAAGGGGAATCTCCTCCGTATGTCCGAATTTCCCGTATCCGCCCGCGTTGACCAGACACGTCACTTCCGGCTTTTCCTCTGCCAGCCGCACGGCAAGCGCATCGAGCGCCTCGTCGTCGCATAAATCCATCGGCAATACGGTTGCCGGACGGGAAAGACACGCCGCCAGCTCCTCCAGTTTGGACTTTGTGCGGGCAATGAGCCAGTATTCGTCCGCAATCTCTGTCTGCGCAAGTTGCTTTGCAAATTCCTTTCCGATGCCGGAGCTGGCTCCGGTGATGATCGCAAGTTTCATAAAAAACCGTCCTTTCTGCGTTGCGGCACGTCGCCGGTGAAATCTTTTCTGCACTCAGTATAGCAAAGGTGTCCGGATTTGTCAAGAAAACGGGAAAAAAGTTGAAAATAGTCCTTGCAATCCGGAGTGATTCATGATATAATAAAAACAGGTCGGCACACGTCGGAACTGCGAGGCTTTCGGCAAGAAGAAAACGCCGCGGCAAAATGCGCTTGCGTTGCAATCTTTTCCCCGCCGCCGCATATTTTATTTTTAGAAAAAGCTTACGTCAAAGAGGCGCAAGTGATTTCATAAACGATTCTATACAAGAAGAAAGGATTTTATCGTATGGCATTCAAAAAAGATTATTTCGGACTTTCGTATCTGGTCAGCCTGATTCTGGCGATCATCCCGATCACCTCCTGCATCTGCGGTTTTCTCACCCGCCTGTCCGAGGGCAAAATTGTCGCCGCAATCCTCCGGATCTTGCTGGGATGGAACATCATTTACATTTTAGACTTGGTATTCATGATTCTCAGCCACAGAATTTTCCGGATCCTGCCGCTGTAAGCGAATGCAAACCGCCGTTTTTCGGCGGTTTCTTTTTTTGATTTGCCGAATTTTATTTACGGAAACTTCTTGCAATTTCCGACGGAATCGGCTATAATAAATGAGAAATGATACGCGAACGGGGGATTTGCAAAAATGAAGCAATATCGCTTGGGGTTCATCGGCATGGGCAATATGGGGACCGCCATTGCGGACGGATGCGTCCGGTATGCGGGATATGCGCCGGAAGCGTTGCTCGCCTATGCGCCCAATCAGGAAAAGTTGCGGGGGAACGCGGCGAAGATCGGCTTCACCCCGTGTGAGGACGCGCACGCGCTCTGCGCACTGGCAGATGTGGTGGTGCTGGCGTGCAAGCCGTATCAGATGGAGGCGGTGCTTGCCGATCTTGCGCCGTTTCTTGCGCAGAAAGCGGTGCTCTCCATCGCGCTTGGATGGGATTTTCAAAAATTGCAGGCGCATCTGCCCGCCGACAGCCGGGTGCAGTTTGTGATGCCCAATACGCCGGCGGCGGTCGGCGCGGGCGTATTTTTGTTTGAGGAAGCCACAACGCTTACAAAGGCAGAACGCGCGGCACTGATGGAGCTGTTCGGGAAATTCGGCTTGGTGCGGGAACTGCCGACGGCACTGATGGGAATCGGCGGTGCGCTGTGCGGATGCGGTCCTGCATTTGTGGATTTGTTTTTAGAGGCCTTGGCAGACGCGGCGGTGCGCTATGGAATGCCGCGGCAGACGGCGTATGCGCTGGCGTCGCAGACGGTGCTTGGCAGTGCACAGCTTCAGCTTGCAACGGGAGAACACCCCGGCGTATTGAAAGATCAGGTCTGCTCGCCGGGCGGTTCCACCATTCGCGGCGTGGACGCACTGGAGCACGCGGCGTTTCGCGCCGCAGTGGCGGACGCCATCACTGCCGCAATGGGCAAATAAACCGACTGCCGGCGTCTTTATAAGACGTCGGTAAGAAAGGAACCGAACATGGAGCTTGGATTTTTGGAATATCTGGTGACGCGCAAGCGCACCGGAAAGGATCGCTTTTGGGAAGGGCTGACGCTGGCGGCGCTTTTGCTGGTGGCAACGGTGCTATGCGTACTGTTGTGGATTCTTCTGATTGATTCTCCCGCTTATGCGGTGGCGTTGTCCGCCGTGGTTTTGTGCATTGCATATGTGGTCTACCGTGCCATTCGTCCGCGCTTTTATGTGGAATACGAATACTGTGTGGTGTCCGATCAACTGACGGTGGATCGGATCTATGGGCAGAGCCGCCGCAAACGGATTTTCACACTGTCTTTGCGGGATGTGACGGGGATGGCAAGACCGCGCGACTGCGCACGGGAAATAGAAGCCGCGGCGCAGATTCTGGATTTCTCCACGGCGGACGATGCCGATCCGGATCGGGTGTGCCTGTTCTATCCGTCGAAAAAAGAACAGTCCGGAAAGGGCGGCTGCATGGTGGTGCTGACCGCGCCGGAGGACGTGCGCAAAGCTTTGAAGCGCGGCGGCGCGCGCGGGGATGTGCGCTGACGGTTTGTCTTGACAAGCACAGGAAAAACGATTATAATGATAAGATGAAAGAGGAGACGGGGATGCGCTATACGGAATCCATTCGGGTGAATTCCCACGATACGGACGCGCGGGGCATTGTGCGCCCGTCTGCGCTTCTGCGCTATATGCAGGAGGCGGCGAATTTACAGATGCATACGCTCGGACCGTCCAACGAATCTCTGTGGGATAACGGCTACGCATTTTTGCTCAGCCGGATCGAACTGCATGTTGCGCGCGATCTGACCGCCTATGAGACGGTGACGGTGCAGAGTTGGGCTTGTGAGAGCCGCGGCTCAAGATTTTTACGGTGCGGGCGGATCCTTGCCGAGGACGGAACGTCGGTGGCGGAAGTGACCGGCGTGTGGGCGTTGAAGGATACCAAGACCGGACGATTTTTGGTAAACGGCGAACTTGCCATGGGTTTTACGCCGGAAGAGCCGCTTCCGGATTTTGCGTTGCCGCGCCTGCGGGAACCGAAGGCGACCATGGCGCCCTGCGGGACGTTTGTCGTTCCGTATACGGCAATCGACCGCAATCATCATATGAACAATACGTTTTACCCCGATTTGTTTTTCGGTGCGCTCCCCGATTTCTCCCATCTGCGCCTGCGGCGCATGCTCTTGGACTATCGCACGGAAGCGCGATTTGCACAGACGCTTACGGTGTCTTGCGCACCGGACGGCGAGAATCGTTATTTCCTGCTTGCCCGTCACGCGGACGGCACCGTTTGCGCCGCCGCAAGCATGGAGGTAGAACGACGGTAGTCCGTCCTTCTTGCAGGAGGCGGACGGCCGCTTCGGAAAAACAGCAGAGTCAGACGAGAAGGAGGCACGCGGATGATCTATTTTGTAACCGGCGATCAGGCGGACGCGATCATTCATGCCCGCATGTTGCAGTTGACGGCACAACAGGCGGGATTTGCCGTGACGCGTGCCCCCACATTGACGCCTGCACCCGGCAGTATGGTGCTTTTGGATTTAGACAGCGTGCCGAAGGAACAGGCGCAGGCGATCTGTAAAAGCTGTCGGTGCGTGGCGTACACGGCTACCGGAAAAAGTGCGCCGGACGGCGCACTCGCTTATCTTGTGCGCCCGATTCCGATCGGGAGCTTTACGCAGACGCTCCGCGCGGTGTTTGCCGAAAAACCACCGGCGCCTAAAGCGGAGCCGGTCGCGGATTGCGCACAGGCACCGCAGGAGGACGCAAACGCCAAACTTTTGTCCTGCCCGTCCGATTCGCTTGTGTTTTCCAAAGAGGGCGTGACCTTTTGCGGCGAACCGATCCGGTTGTCCGCACGGGAAGCGGAGCTCTTGCGGTATTTGTACGACCGGCGCGGCGAAGCCGTATCCCGTGAGCAGATTCTGCACGATGTGTGGGGGTACTGCTACTTCGGCAAAACGAACGTGGTGGATGTATATATCCGGTATCTGCGAAAGAAACTTGATGAGCCGTTCGGCGTGCGGATGATTGTCAGCGCACGCGGATGCGGCTATCTGTTACGGTGACGGCGTATGGAACTGACATGGTTTACCGAACTGTTGCTCCCGAACGGAGAACTGACCAATCTGCTTTGTAAAACCGGAGAGGGCGCGGGGACCGTCCTGCGCAGCGGGGTACGGGTAAAGCCGACGGCGGAGGAAGCACCGTACACCAAGACCTATCGGTGCAAGGGACTGCGCGCCATTCCGCCCTTGTGTGATCTGCACGCGCATTTGTACGAGGTGGGCTACGCCTATCGGGAAACCCTGCAAACCGGACTGGCGGCGGCGCTTGCCGGCGGCTACGGGACGGTATGCACAGTGCCGGAATCGCCGCCGCATGCGCCGTTTCACGCGCAGAGCATGGTGGAATATATTCATTCTGCCACACGGCTGCATACGGCGGGGTGTGAGATTCTGCCGGTCGCGTCCGCACTGGAGGCGGACGGTACGCTGCCCGATTATGACGCGCTCCTTGCCGCCGGTGCGGCGGCGTTTTCCCTGCATGCGGGGTTACCGGATGCCGCGCGGCTGTATGAGGTGATGTGCGCGGTAGCGGAGCGGAATGCCGTGTTGTTTTTGCGTCCGCGCTTTGCGCAGTTTACGGGAAGCGCGGGCAGTCAGAGCACTGCCCGCCATCTCGGATTACAACCGCTTCCCGCCAGTGCGGAGAGCGCGGCGGTGGCAATGGCGGTGGCAATGGCAGAGGAGACAGGATGCCGCGTACATCTTTCTCCTGTCACCTGTGCGCAGTCGCTTGCGTATATCCGTCTTGCCAAGTCGCGGGGGAAAACGGTGAGCTGTGAAACGGCACCGCCGTATTTCACGTTCAGCGATGCGGAGCTTTTGTTCCGCGGCACGGCGGTGAAGCTGGAGCCGCCCTTGCGCACACAGACAGACCGCGACGCTCTGCGCACGGCGATCGCGGACGGAACGGTGGATTGCATCTGCTCCGATCACACGCCGCGGGAGGACGCGGAAAAGAGGCTTTCGTTTGCGGAAGCGGCGGCGGGAGCCGTCGGACTGGAAACCGCGTTTGCGGTTTCGTATACCGAATTGGTGGTACGCGGCGTTCTTTCGCTTCCGCGCCTGCTTTCCATGATGCGCGACATGCCGCTGAACTTATTGTCCCGTCCGGCGCCCGCGCCGTTTATGCCCGGTTCTCCCGCGGATTTCTACCTGCTTGCCCCGAATGAGTGCGCGGTTTTGGGCGCGCATTTTCAGGGCAAAGCGCACAATACCCCGTTTGAAGGATTGCCGTTGTTCGGCGTACCCGCACGCGCGGTGCGCGGCGGAATTTTACAGAGCGGCAAGCCGTCGTAAATCCTGCCGCATGCAATGCCGCAGGATCCCGGCGTTTTTTCGCGGGTTCCGATTGCCCGCTTGAACGCTTTCAAGCGAAACGGCTTTCTCTTGTCTTTATAACCGATCCCCTGTGCCGCAATGTCTGCGGCTTTGGATAAATCCTGCATCGCGTTTGCGCTGTGCCGACGACTGCGCAAACGCAAAGAAAATTCAACCAGTCGGAGAAATGGAATTGGAATATGTCACACGCAGAGCATCTGAAAACAAGCATCCGTAGCGGCGCCTACGACAAGATCTTTACCACGCTTTACGGCGAAGCCGCGCTTGCGGCGCAGTATGACCGGTATTGTAACGCCATCGACGCGTTTACCGCGCGCTATGGCGACAGAGCGTGCATGCTGTTTTCCGTGCCGGGCAGATCGGAGATCTCCGGCAACCACACCGATCACAACCACGGGAAAGTCATTGCCGCCGCAATCGACCTTGACATCATTGCCGTTGCGGCAAAAACCGACGACGGCATCATCACCGTGGAAAGCGAAGGCTTTCCGGCAGATACGGTAGACACCGCGCGGATCGCGGTCGATCCCGCAAGATTCTTCCATTCTGACGCGATCATCGCCGGCACCTGCGATGGCTTTACCAAGCGCGGACTGCAAGTGGGCGGCTTTGTCGCTTACACCACGTCGAATGTATTCAAGGGCTCCGGACTTTCTTCCTCCGCGGCGTTTGAGGTGATGATCGGCAATATCCTGAGCCATTTTTACAACGACGGCAAGGTGGAGGCGCCGGAGCTTGCCAAGATCGGGCAGTATGCGGAAAACGTGTTCTTCGGCAAGCCCTGCGGGCTGATGGATCAGACTGCATGCGCAGTCGGTTCGTTTGTAACCATTGATTTCAAGGATCCAACCGCGCCCATCATTGAAAAGCTGGCGTTTGATCTGTCCGGCGCAGGCTATGCGCTGTGCATCGTCAACACCGGCGGCAACCACGCGGACTTAAACGACGATTTCGCCTCCATTCCCGCTGAGATGAAAGCGGTGGCGGCGGCGCTCGGACATACCGTTCTGCGCGAAGCGTCCTATGCCGAACTGCTTCCTCAAATTCCCGCCCTGCGGGAAAAGGTGGGCGACCGCGCGATTCTGCGTGCCATTCACTTCTTCTTTGAAAACGAGCGCGTGGAAAAGCAGGCGCAGGCACTGCGGGAGGGCGATCTGGACACGTTCTTTGCCGGTGCGCTTGCGTCCGGCGCGTCCTCTTTCCGGTACTTACAGAATGTTTACACCGTGAAAAATGTGAAGGAACAAGGCTTGTCGCTTGCCCTTGCCATCTCCGAGCAGGTGCTCGCCGGGAAACGCGCGGCTTATCGCGTACACGGCGGCGGCTTTGCCGGTACGATTCAGGCGTTTGTGCCGGTCGCGGAGGTTCCCGTCTACGCCAAGGCAATGGACGCGGTGTTCGGAGACGGCGCGTGCCATGTGCTGAGCATCCGCCCCTATGGTGCGATCTGCACGTCCAAGCTGCAATAAGATCCGATGGAAACGCCCATTGTTTACACCCTGTGTTCCGGCTCCAGCGGGAACGCCGTGTTTCTGCGGTTCGGTGACGTCCGCTTTTTGGTGGACTGCGGAAAGAATGCGAAGCATCTGACCGAACTGCTTGCCTCGATCGGCGAGAGCCCGCAACAGCTAAGTGCCATTTTCATTACGCATGAGCATATCGACCATATCCGGGGATTAAAAGTATTTGCCAAGCGGTATCGCCTGCCGGTGTATATGACCTTGGCTTCCGCGCAAGCCGCGGCGCAAATGCCGGGCTTTACGGAGATCGACACGCTGTGCGTGCGGGAAGGGCCGTTTACGGAGGATGTCTGCGGCGTGCGCGTGACCGCCGTCTCCGTGCCGCATGACAGCGCAGCCTGCGTGGCGTACTTCTTTTCCGCTCCCTGCGGGAAGATCGGCGTGGCGACGGACATCGGCTATTTAACCAACCGTCTGGTGGCAAGACTTTGCGAATGTGACGGCGTGGTGCTGGAGGCAAATTATGATCCCGATCTTCTGGAGAACGGACCGTATCCGTATTTGCTCAAACAGCGCATTCGCTCGGACGGGGGACATCTGTCCAATCCCGAATGCGCACGTTGCGCGCTTGCCTTGGCGAAAGCGGGGGTGAAATCGATTTTGCTTGCGCATTTAAGCGCGGAGAATAACACGCCGGAGCTTGCTTATCAAACGGTTTTCACCAAGCTTGCGACAGAGCTCTGCGAGGCAAATTGCCATATCTGCGTGGCACAGCGGCATACCGCGACGCGCATGCAATTTGCCGCTGCCCCTGTACCGGACGCGCTGTCAGGGGAGGCGATTGTATGCTGAATGTCTGGATCCTCTGCGTAGGAAATCTGAAGGAGCCTTATTTTCGGCAGGCGCAGGCGGAATATGAAAAACGACTTGGCGCGTATTGTCGCCTGCGGAATGCGGAATGTAAGGAAGACGCACAGCTGTTGCCGTTTTTGCGGGAGCATCGCGGCTATAAGATCGCGCTTTGCGTGGAGGGAAAACAGCTTTCCTCAGAGGAGCTTGCCGCAAAACTGGAGCAGGTGACAAACGGCGGCACCGGAGAACTGATCCTTTGTATCGGCGGCAGCGACGGTCTGCCGGAGGAGGTCAAAGCCGCGTGCGATTTCCGGCTGTCTTTTTCCAAAATGACTTTTCCGCATCGGCTGATGCGCGTGATTTTGCTGGAACAGCTCTATCGGGCGTTTACGATCTTGCATCATACGCCGTATCATAAATGAAAAAGAAAAACAGGGCGCGGATTTTTTCCGTGCCCTGTTTTTGTAGATTGCGGAGGCTTTTTTTCAAAAGTCCCGCAGAAACCCGAACGTGCCTATGCCTTTTCTGCCACGGTATCCTTCCATGCGCGCAGTTTGAAATTGCCCGGCAGCGGCACGGTGGGGATCCGATAGCGACGGGCAAAGATCCATAAATGCAAACGGTCGGACAATACGAGTTTGGTACGCGAATCTGCCAACAGCGCGAGCAATGCCGGCAGGGTGGCTTCTTTTGGCGCGCATAGATGCACCGCATGCGCGGGAAATGCTTGCTTTGGAAACTGACTGTGCCATGCGCGCGCCATCCGGTGCAAAAATTTCCGGCATGCCGCTCCGTCTTTTGGCTGCATGGGAAACAGCACGGCGCCGCCTCCTTGTCGCAGATGGGGGAGCAGTTGCCGCAGTGCAAACGCCGTCGCTTCTTTGCCGGTAGATATGCGGATGGACACCACCGCAAGCGGCAGAGCCGGCAGACGCAGGGGAAGCGCGGCAAAATCCGGTACAAGTGGCAGAGCCACGCTCAGATCCGGCACGATCTGCGCGTTCGCGGTTGCAATGCCCAGTTGCCGCAGTTGAGTGCGGGAAACGGCATCCCGCACGGAAATCAGGACCTGCGGAAATTCCCACAGCGGCATGGGGGGTAAAAAAATCGGCACGGCGGGAAGTGCGGCGTCCGGCGGGGGATCTCGGCAGATGTCGGAGCGGGGGACGGCAAGTTGGGAAACGGTCCCGCCGCTTGACGGAACTTTTTCGGATGGTTTTAGGCGGCAACTTACCGCAGAGTGCGTTTCGGGGGACGCGAGGGAAACCGGTCGTGTGCGGAAGATGTGGCTTTTGCTGTGGAAATCCGAGGAAGGGGGGCGACAACTTGCCACAGAGTGCGTTTCGGGGGACGTGAGGGAAACCGGTCGTGTGCGGAAGATTTGGTTTTTGCTGTGGGAATCCGAGGAAGGGAGGCGGCAACTTGCCGCAACGGCACGGATGGCGCGATTGCCAAAGAGCGGTCCTATGCCATTGGATAGTAGGATCCGGCGCGCGCCGGCACGCTTTGCTACGCGTAACAACCATACATAGTAGGCAAGGGAACGTCCGGAGGTTTGATTTTGCAGGATATTGCCGCCGCCGAACACCAAAGCGTCTGCACGGGCGAGCAAATGAGAAATGCTCCAAAGGCGATAGCGCCAAAGCGCCGTGCATCCGGTGAGACGGCGGGATTTGGAAACGGAACCGGATAAAATGACAAGGCGGGCAGAGGGGGTGTGCTGTTGTAAAACCCGAACCGCCGCTTTGCAGAGCACTTCATCTCCCAGATTGTCATACCCGTAGTATCCGGCAAGTAAGAGGAGCGGCTTTTGTGCCGCCGTATAGGCGGATTCCGCATCCGTGCACATTTGCGTAACACTGTAATGTGCCGCGATAAACGCGCGGTTTTGTTGCAGGATGGTGCGTACTTCTGCCTGCGGCATCCGGAAAAATGCAAGGATCTGTTCCGCCATCCGCGCGGCGTCAGTCGGCGGCGCGTCGCGAAAGCACAGATTGGTGGACAGCGCCCGCGCATAGAGCGCAGGACAGAAAAATCCGCCCGCGCCGAATTGTCCTTCGCATAATACCGGTTTTTCCATTAAGATCGCTTCCATGGCGGCACGGGAAACCGCCACGACCAGGTCACACGCCGCAATCGGCGCGCGCACATCCGCTACCGCCCCCAAAAACCGTACAGCGTGCGGGGATTGCCGGAGCAACGGCAAAGCCATTTCTTGCAGTGCGGCGCGGTGCGTGCCGTCTCCGGCAAACCAAAGTTCGGTCTGCGGATACTGGCAAAGAATCCGCGGCAAAGCTGCAAGCAATGCCTGTGCCGGAAGAAACGTATCCGCGTCCAAGCGCGAGAGCGCAAGGATGCGATGCCCTTGCGCAGGAGGGCTTTGATCGTCGTTTTGTTTCGAGAAGTATACGGCATCCACACCGTTTACGGTGACGGTGAGTTGCGCTTTCAAAGCTGGCGTTTGCCGGATCAAATGCAGAGCGATGTCCGGACTCACCGCAAGCGTGTGATCCCCATATTGACAGAACCGCGCCAACAGCGGGTGCTTTTGATAAATGCCGTGTACGGTTACGACGTTTGCCAATCCATAGCGCCGCGCCGCACGGCAACCGATGGCGGCACACAGACGGGTGTGCGCATGTAAGACCGTGAATGGGGTTCCGGCGCGGCGGTTTGTACGGATGAGTTTGCACAGCCGGCGGTATCCCGAAACGATCGACCAAGGGCGGGAAAGCGACAGCGGCAGATAATACAGCGAAACGCCCGCGCCGCCGAAGATGGATTCCCCGTCTCCGGCAGTGTAAACGGCAGTGATCTCATGTCCCGCCGCGCGTAAAGCGCGGAGCAACGTTGTGATGTGGGTTTGCGCGCCGCCGCGCACGGCTTCGCCGCATAACATCAGAATCCGCATGCGCACCCCTCTTTTCAGATCATGTTGTCATTAGCATAAGCCATTTCCGGATGGGGTATGTGAGAAAATTGCGAATTCACAAAAAATTCATATATTTCTTGCGGATTGCCCTTGCAAATTGCCTGCGTTTATGCTATACTAAAAAACGGACAACTGATATAGGGGTATAGCTCAGCTGGTAGAGCAGCGGTCTCCAAAACCGCGTGTCCAGAGTTCGAATCTTTGTGCCCCTGCCAAAAACCTTCTCGGACGAAGTTCGGGAAGGTTTTTACTTTTTCACTCTTCACTCTTCACTTTTCACTAAGCCGGTCCGAGAAGGTTTTTGGAAGTTATAAGTAATAGTGAATAGTGAAGAAGTAAGGTAGCTTTTCGCCTCGGCGAAAAGCGTTTTTTTATTTTTCGTGTCTCATAATTGGTTTTGCTGTTCACCTTTTCTACAGATTTCTCTTGCATTTTTGCCGAATTTATGTTATACTGATATCATGAATCCCGCGAAAGGAGCTTTTGAAATGAAGCCCAAGCAAATGGAGAGGCTGA